>ERZ778020.1177-NODE-1177-length-24974-cov-4.143344_pt1 | contig 24974 bp, 26 predicted proteins | sample MGYA00375750_ERZ778020 | MGnify/ENA primary metagenome ERZ778020 (study PRJEB29350, sample SAMN05389818) | bioreactor metagenome | isolation source: Ammonium sulfate bioreactor | place: South Africa: University of Cape Town | collected 2014-03-17 ...
GATAGAAATTCTTATCGGTCACTTTTCTGAATTTATTCTTAATAACAAAATATTTTTATTATATCTTTCAGAAAAAGAAAAATCGGAAACTTTTTACAATCTCTATTGAACATATGAATGCTTTATCTGAAATGCAACGTGTGTAACCAAAGATAATCGATTATGCAGTTCCATTCAAATCTGCTCAATAGTTGATTCGAAATTGTTCATTTAATTACTCATAGCATAACATAGGATATTAATTATTTTCACATTACGAAGAGATTGTAGTTTGGCAACAGAAATGTTGAATACCAAATTGAGCGAAACGTTCGTATATCTGTATACAATTGAAGCTTGTGATCTTCGAATATATATACTGTCCCATAAAATGGATAAGATTTCCAAGGACATGTAATGTTCAACACGTGCTGTATTACATGAACTTGCCATTATGTGCATAGCTAATACAGTCAGTCAAGGGTAATGTGAATCGACTTCCGATGAACTTTACTTGTTTAATGAAATTTCGTGTCTTTTATTGAATATGAAAACTTAAAATTTTCGCTGAACAACAAAAAACTGATTATCAAATGAAAGAAATTGTTTTAGAAAAGAATTGATTGATAAATTTTGTATATCACCTGGATAATGAACTAAACATTTGAATAACTCGACACGACAAATAGCTTTCAATGAAAGATTTTTCTCTTTCGTTTGTTTAATAAAAACTTTCACTGGTTCTTTCCAATAGACCCACACTCGACGAAATATATGTTCAAAATGAAAATTTTTCACATTCACATCTGGATTATTATAAATACATCCAAATAAACGAAAGAATTTCCCGTATAACATTCGCATTGTTGATTGTAATTGTTCATGTTCTTTCAATTTAGTTGCTTGATCTTTTTCTGTTGAACATGCATTTTCTGCAAGACGATTTTGTATTTCAACTTGAACCGTACCTAATGCATAGATAAATTCAGTAAGAATTTCACTTGCTTGAATGCTAATTTTAAATTCATCATATTCATGAATTAATGTTGACAAACGATTCTTATATATTAAACAGCAAAGATTAACATGATGATCAACATAGGATAGTTTCTGTTCAAATGTTAATTGTGGTAAAATCGAACGTATATAACGTAATGGTAATTTCGTTAATTGTCCTCCACGATTCATAATATTCTGTAAAAAATAAATATTTTCATTGAAATTTGGATGTGTCAATAAATGATCTAATCGTAATGAATCAATATCATGTTGTAAATGTGTTGGTTTAAGTTTTTTCAATGAAAACAAACATTCTAACCAATAATCTAACGGTGTATGTAATTCAGAATTATCAATTTGTAGAACTTGTTTATTCGTGTAAGGTAAAAGCAATTGACTAATGGTTAAATTAAAATGTCGACAAGCATGATGCAATGCACTGTATTGATTGAAATCCAATCGATTTGTATCCAAACATGCAAGATGATGCTTGAGAAGATAATTGATTAAATCAAAAGGACCATTTTTATGTGAAAGCATGAGAAGACAATGTCGACCTTGATCATTAATTGTATTTATATCTAATTTACTTGGTAATAGCTGATGTTCAAGTAAATATTTCGTACAATCGAAACGATCTTGTTCAATTGAACGTATAAGAAGTGATCTATGTGTATACTGTTGATCATCTTCAATTGAATGAAGATAATATTCAATTTCATCGAAAAACCATGAAAGAAATCCTTGATGTTCATCAATATCTTCTTCTAATCGAATTAAACGATCGAGAATATGATTGATTTCGATATTCATATGTTCAATAATAAATTCTTTGAGAAATTTTATCGTACGAATCTTTTCGAATGTTAATGGAATATAGAATTGCCAATGATTTTCATCAAAGCTATATGTTTTTAGAAGAAAAAAGAAATATACATAAATTGTCAGTTAAAATTATGATTAAACATAGAAAAAAACCTCACCTACTTGCTGAGATTAGTTTCTTCGGTTTCGGTTTCATCGATATTTTCTCTTATTATAATTTCGTCTGTATCAATGTCAACAGGTCCAACATCAATCATTGACATCGGTCGTGTTGAAATCGAATTTTCTTCGTAGACTTGATCGATACCTGCATAACTCACCGGTCGTGGTGTACGATTCGATTGAAATAATCTTCGAAAATGTGATCTACGCTTATTTGTTTCTTTTTCACCATGTTGTTTACCATTGTTCGCACCCATTGGGAGAAACAGATTACACAACTGATGATAGTATTCACTTATTCTATTCTACTTTTATTTCATCTCGAGGTATTCAATATCCTTGATATAATTTCTTGTTATGCATCGTATCGAAAGAGACAGGATACGGCTCAATGATTTTTTCTTTGTCGTATGACAAAAAGTCATTGAAAATCATGAGAATATTGACTGGAGAAAAATATATTCGAAACCTTGACTACGAAGAAAAAAACATAAATGTATCAAATCGTAATATAGTTAATGATACGAATTATGATCAAGGATTTTTTGTTTGATTTTCGACCCTGTCAGTCTGTCGGCGACTGTCTACCCTTCGGGCAAAGAAAAAATAATAATAATAAAAAAATGTGTGAGATTAATTTAAAATGGAAAATCTATTTTTTCTTACTCAACAACAACGAGAATTAGGTGAGAATTTTGAACTATTTGTCTAACTGGTGAATTAACTGAAAGTCAATTTGTGAAATTCTACAAACAATTATAAAACTCATCGGATATGACTGAATTAATCGAAGAACTCTTTACTATAACTGGTTTTTCTTTTCATTATAAATAAACATTTTTCTGATTTCATCACATTTGTAAAATGATTGCTTTTTTTCGTGTGTCGTTGTTATTTTCCAATGAATAGATGTCGTATTGTAATACCCACACATATACATGATGTCATATGTATATGACTCATCTCTTTTCGTGGATATTTTTTTAAATAGTTTTATTGCATAAGATTTTTCACATGAATTTCTCATATCTGAAGTGGCTAGGAAGTAGATATCCAGAATGTTCTCGAATATTCGAGAGTATTCGAGAATATGACCAGTTGACGACTATATAATCAAAACGAAACTCATCATAGATTTCATACTTTACTCAAACATTTCTATTAGGTTTTTTCTACAAAGTAATTCAAGTCAAACAGCAAAATGTCTCGTGCAGTCGGTATTGATTTAGGTACAACCTACTCATGTGTTGGTGTCTTTCAAAATGGCAAAGTCGAAATTATTGCCAATGATCAAGGCAATCGAACAACACCATCATACGTTGCATTCACTGATAGTGAACGTTTGATCGGTGATTCAGCTAAAAGTCAAGTCGCAATGAATCCAAATAATACAGTATTCGATGCTAAACGATTAATTGGTCGTAAATTTGACGAACCAGCCGTACAGTCAGATATGAAACACTGGCCATTCAAAGTCGTTCCAGCTGATGGTGGTAAACCAAAAATTCAAGTCGAATACAAAAATGAAACGAAAGTTTTCACTCCCGAAGAAATTTCATCAATGGTTTTGATCAAAATGAAAGAAATTGCCGAAGCCTATCTCGGCAAACAAATCAAAGATGCTGTCATTACAGTACCAGCTTACTTTAACAATGCACAACGAGAAGCAACCAAAGATGCTGGTATCATTGCTGGTCTCAATGTTCTTCGAATTATTAATGAACCAACCGCTGCAGCAATTGCCTACGGTTTAGATAAGACAACTGGCGGCGAAAAGAATGTGTTGATCTTCGATTTAGGTGGTGGAACATTTGATGTTTCAATTCTAGTCATGGACAGTGGTGTTTTCGAAGTCAAATCAACAGCCGGTGATACACATTTAGGTGGCGAAGATTTCGATAATCGAATGGTTTCGCATTTTGTTCAAGAATTCAAACGAAAAAATGCCAAAGATCTCACGCAAAATGTTCGTGCACTTCGACGATTACGAACAGCTTGCGAACGTGCCAAACGAACATTGTCAGCATCATCACAAGCATCGATCGAAATCGATGCATTACACGAAGGTATCGATTTCAATTCGGTCATAACTCGTGCTCGTTTCGAAGAATTATGTGCCGATCTCTTTCGATCGACACTTGATCCAGTCGAAAGAGCTATTCGAGATGCACGAATCGACAAAGGTCAAATTCATGAAATTGTCCTCGTCGGCGGCTCAACACGAATTCCAAAAGTTCAAAAACTACTTCAAGATTACTTCAATGGCAAAGAACTCAACCGTTCGATCAATCCCGATGAAGCAGTTGCCTATGGCGCTGCTGTTCAAGCAGCCATTCTAACTGGCAGCAAAGACGAAGCTCTCGATCAAGTCGTTCTACTCGATGTGACACCACTTTCACTTGGTATCGAAACAGCTGGTGGTGTTATGACACCGTTAATTAAAAATAATGCCACTATTCCAACACGACAAACACAAACATTCACAACCTATTCAGACAATCAACCCGGTGTTGATATTAAAGTATTCGAAGGTGAACGAGCAATGACAAAAGATAATCATTTACTAGGCAATTTCGAACTGTCCGGTTTTCCACCGGCTCCACGTGGTGTACCGAAAATTGAAGTTACATTCGATATCGATGCCAATGGTATCTTGAATGTAACAGCACTTGAAAAATCGGCTAATGTTGAAAAGAAAATCACGATTAAAAACGACAGTGGTCGATTGTCGAAAGAACAAATCGATCAAATGTTAGCCGATGCGAAAAAATATGCCAAAGAAGATGAACAACAACGTGAACGTATTCAAGCCAAGAATTCTCTCGAAAGTTACTGTTTCAATATGCAAACAACACTCAATGATAGCAATGTAACTTCGAAAATTTCCGATGAAGATAAGAAAACAGCAACGGATGCCATTAATTCAGCTATTGCATGGATGGATGCAAATCAATTAGCTGACAAAGATGAATTCGAACATAAACGAAAAGAAGTCGAACAAATCTGTGCACCAATTATGACAAAACTCTATCAAAGTCAAGGTTCAGAAGGTGGCAGTACTGCAACACCATCAAGTGGTCCGAAAATCGATGAAGTCGATTAAATTTGTTTTTATTTTTAATCATTTTTACTTTTTATACAAAAAATAATAAAGAATGAAATTCAATTTTATCTTCCTATCTCATTTTTAAAGATAAATCGATATGCTTTTTCGTCAAACGAAATCGATTTTGTTGACATTCGTTCGTTGTCATCGAATTTTTATCGATCATTTTGATCTATCATCAACAGGTATAGAATTAAAAGAATTTCAACAACGACGACAATTATTTGTCAATCTCATTCGAAAGCATTTACTTGCAACGACGGCAACTGATTTTACGATTTATCTCGCTGCATCATCTCGAGCATTCATGGGACCTGATGTTGCCTATTTTCCGTTTAAACAACAATCCGATTTCTATTATCTCACCGGTTGTATGCAGCCCGATGCTGTCGTACTTATCAATGGCAATCAAACATCATTTACAACGAATTTATTTCTACCGAATTTAATTACACATTCAGTCGTTGATTACGAACGATGGTTTGGTAAAACAATACAAGATACCAATGAAATCTGTCAATTATTTGCATTCGATCGAGTTCAGCCACTTGATGATTTAAAAACAACGTCAATTTCTTCATCATCAATTCTATTCTACAATCAGGATCTTGTTAATGATATGAGTATTAATAAAACCTATTTCTTTCCATTTTTAAAACGATTTTCATCGGTGAAAAATTCTCTTCCATTTCTTCATTCCTTACGTTCGATTAAATCACCAGCTGAACAACAATTAATTCGGCAAGCTTGTCGATTTACTTCGCAAGGTTTTATTCAAACAATGAAACATTCTCTTCCGAAAACAACACGAAACGAATCGCTGATTAAATCGAGATTTCAATATGAATGTCAAATTCTCGATGAAAATATTTCGATGTCATTCTATCCAGTTGTTGCAGCCAATGGAAGGTAAAACTTTGATTTAAGACAACAGAAATTCAACGAATCTTTTCGTTAGATCGAATACGATTCACTATCAAAAAAATGATCAATCGATCAATGAAAATGATGTGATTATGTTAGATGGTGGCTGTTTGTACAAACAATATGCAAGTGATATGACTCGTTTCTGGCCAATAGGCGGTCGGTTTTCTGCTCCGTATCAATTGCTCTATGACATTCTTTTGACTGTTCAAAAAGAATTAATTGAATATTTAACTTCGGGTGAACGAAATATTGCACGAGAAAAACTCAATATGCTGTCAGATGAATTATTAATTAAATATCTACGCGAAGAAATGATTCTTTCGCGAACAATTGATAAATATCAAGCAAAACGAATCATTGATTATTTATCTCCGACAGGTGTTAGTCATCATTTAGGTCTTGATGTTCATGATTGTGAAGCTCTTGCATTTTCTGAAAGTCTTCAATCCGGAAATGTCATAACAATCGAACCTGGTAGCATTTGTTTTGTTTTTTTTGTTTTAATTTCTATCGATTTATTTTTGCAGGTCTCTACATTCCTTGGAAATGTCCGAATATTCCTGAGATCTATCATGGTTTTGCTGCTCGTATTGAAGATGATATTCTAATAACAAAACAAGGCTGTGAAAATCTGTCTGAACAATGTCCAAAAGAGATCAATGATTTATATCGATTATTAGATTTACGAAATAAAGAAGAAAAATAATTTCAATATATAACAAATGTATTTTATTTTATTTTATTTTATTGGATGTATGCACATCAATCACAAGTCTACTGGAATGAATGATTGTGTTGATTATTTAGTTGCTTTGGTTTTTTTCTGTGTTGGCGTTCGTGAAAGAACTTTGAGTTCGCGATATTGCATCTAATAGAACAACAACAAAAGTGATTTCGATCAATGAAAACAAATGATTAAACAAACCAATTCGGGATCGGATGGCAATCGAGAAAGGAAATCAGCGATTTCATTATTATCAACGTAACCGATTGGTTTACGAAAATATTTCGTAAATTTATTAATAACAAATGCAAGTATAAGATATCGAAGTGGAACATAATAGAGTAGAATACCGACGAGAAAAAGAATAATAATTAAAAGAATAGATAACCATGGAACAGTGAAATTAAATAAACTAAAAAAGCACATCGACTACAATGAGAAAAATAAACAAATGTAATTACTTTTTTATTCGTTCCAATGTCGAAGCAACAGCATCGATATAACCTTGAATTTCTAAAACTGTATCTTGAATACCTTGTATCATCCCCATGAATGACTTCTTCTGTTCCTAAATCAATCCGAGCAGGAACTTTTCTTTCTCGAAAAATTTTTCATTTCAAAATAGTTTACTTTTGAATTCGTGTCGCCATCTAATATCTCTTCATCGACCGGTCCTGGTTGTACAACAACAGCTGAGATCGTCTCATCTCCTAATGTTGCAAACGATTTTCCCAGTCGTTCTCGACGATATTCAATAACAGCATTACGAGCAAATAATAATAGAAGTGCATAGGGTAACATATACAATTCAAAATTCCAGACAATAATCAACGATGCCTAGAGAAACTCATCGTCGAAATCGATTGTTTTTTCTTAGCAAGTAAATCTACTTCTTACCATGAAAGCAAAAAAACTTATGACCGGATTTTCCCATTGGAAACAATAGTTTATAAATTTGCCGAAATTCATTATGCCTTTCAACATATTTTGAATACGTGATACATGTTGTTTGATCGCCTTAAAATAACGAAAAAGGCTCGTTTTTAATTCAATAAAATCGCTTTTTGCTTTCTTTTCATACTCCAACACTGAACTTTTCATCAAGTTGATAATAAGCTGTTTGTCTTGGATTGAATGTTCTCAAAACAGCTTTCAAATTCGTATAGATCAATGTTGCTTCGATTTCAATTGCACCTTTGACTGGTAACAAACATTTTCGATCTTTCAATGTCAACCATTTCTTTTCTCCATTTTTAATCTACAAAAACAAAAATAAACGTTCGATGAATACATAAGTCTTGTTTTTAGTTTTTGAAAATAAATCTCTACTGCTAATAATGGTATTGCAACTTTGCCGATGAATTCATAGGTTTTATTTGCATCTTCATCGTAAATTGTGAGTTCAAGAATTGAATGAATATCTTGAACAGGTATGACAAATGATTTATTCCAAACAGGATTGAGAGTTTTGTATAATGTTGGAGTTCGTAAACGATTTGAATCGAGTTCAATAATACAAAGTGGATCGGATTTACCAGTGATATCTTTCGCACTAAGATCACGAGCTTGATAGACTAAATTTTTAAAAAAACGTTCGATTAATGAAGAAAAGAAAATGAAGTCAATACTTTTTATTTCAACTTTTCCGACGTCATTAATTGGCTTTAATGTTTTAAATGTCGATGAGAATTTCTAAATTAAAATATTTCATATTTAAATATTGAACAATAAATTCAAACAAACATATCGTTCGAAATCTTCGCTGGTTAATTTCGATGGTATAAATTCTAATGGAACTTGTGACGAATTTTCAGTTTCATTAATTGTTTCCTGTGGCACAGTTGTAACTGTAATCGTTACAAATAGTACAATCACACCTGTTCCATCTTCCAGTTCGACATTTATTCGATGTGTTCGTTCTTCATCTAAGTTATTTAAATTACAAATTCCTCTACAGAGATAAAAATAAAATATATATAAATCATCAATCACTTAAAATCAAACAAATATTCACCGGCCGATTAACTCTCCTGAATTATTCGTATCATCACAAACAGCAAACTCTAATGGACATAGTTCTGTTGCAGTTGTATCGTACATAAACGCTTGATGCCATGTTGGATTATTCGTTGATTTAACTGTTTGAGTTCGATATTTTTTATTCGTTCCATATTTCAGTTTTACGTAAGGACTACAGAGTTTATTTACACTTGCAGGTATTAAATCTCGTCCTTCAATAATAAAAATATCGATTGTACGTCGACGTATTACCATTCCCGGTACGGATGTACTACGATTTATATTTTTAATTTGTAGTTCTTTAACTAAACTTCGAATAAACTTTAAAAACAATTTTTTTTGGTTCTTTTTTTGCCTCTAAAAATTCTTTTTAATTTACTTCATCACGAAATTCTGCTGTTTTCGGCGTGATTGTCACACTAATCGTTAGAATACCTTTCTTACCATCGGATCGTCTTTCGTTTTCTAAGTCTAATGAAATCGAATAATTTGTATCCAACGGTATTCGTGACAAATTAAGTTTAGCCACGCCCATAGCTTCATCTCTACCTATTCGATCTTCATCAAACACATAAAAATACACTGGCATTTTTAAATTCTCCGTAAATATCGAACAATGTTCGTTCCAAACAGGATTAAGACTTTTAATTATTGTACTTGTCGTATATTTTTCTTCATTATCATGAATAACTTTAACATAAGGATCACTCGTACCATTTAAATCTTTGACAGCTAGATCATGTCCTCGTTCAAGACAAATTTCTGCTAAATAAATTTGATCGGCATTTGGCGATGAATTTGTTAGAAGTGAACCGAGCGATGGCGCTTTCGTTATAACGTTTCGTGCTCGTTGTGTTAATTGGTCTTTGAATCGATTCAAGGTCATTTTACTTGAATTGCTTTGGCCTTGAGTGTTACTGTCGATTGCCGTTGATGATGAATCATTGATTAAGAGTATTTTTTCCGTTGAATCGTGTGAAGCCAGTTCAGGTTCGCTATCCAATGAATTTAAATCACGATCATCGACTGGCGATGCTTTTGCTTCCTAAAGAAAATCAAAGTCGTTTAGTTCGAACTCGAAATTTCGAATAAAATCACCTTGAGACACGAACAAAAATATTTTTTTACTGCTTTTTTACTATACAGAGAATTAGTCGATGAATACATTTGAAAAGAAACATATATTTAGGCTAATCAAACAACATAATAGACAAAATGCGATGCAACAGATGATTTATTTACGACGAAACATTAACCGAATAGCAGGAGAAAAAAAACGAAACATTTTTCTCGGCTCTTTACTACTTACTCTATGTATTAGTTTGAGTATTTTTGCCATTTATGTATCAAACCCTAACCTTTCTTTTTGTTTTTATAATCATCGATTTTTATACACTAAGTATATACGGTCAATCATGCGAATCGACGCATTTTTTCGAAAAAAAAATGTAGATACTGATAAACAAAGAGTAATTTACCGTGAAATGACTTACCGAAGTGGAATCAATCGATGGGACTGATTGAAATTCATCAGCATCATCATCACCACCACCATCATCATGATCATGCCAAATCGATGGTATTGTTTGTCGGTATTTAGGTGCACTGGTTAGATGAGATTTAACTTGATTGATTAATGATAAATGGCGTGAAAATGCATTGGGCGTTCGGCATTGCTTCTGTTGTTGTTTTTTCGGTGGAAGACTTTCGAATGAGCGACGTTTTCGTCGAATTAAACGCACCGATGGTATTTCAAGATTTCGACCTGTTATTGAAGCACGTACTTGTCGAAGTAATGAATGTGCACGTTTATAATTTTCGCTTGGTATCGATTCAGAATCTGTACTTTCGCCTGACATCTTTTAATATTAATAAAAAGAAAAGAAAAACCGTCTTTCTACAAATTCTTTTTCATATTTATATTCGAGCATACGATAGGACACTTATGCAATAATTGTTCATTCGATTGTTATAGGATTAGAAACAAGTTCGTTTTTTTCTTCACGTATTCAATTTACGAATCAATATTGACTTACTTCGTTAAAAAAATTATGTATATATAGAACTAGTTATTGCTTTCTCTGTTCTTAAGTAAAGGATGAAGTAATACTTTAAATTCGAATAAAAAAAAGAAGAAGAAAGATCAACTCAATTAAAACTATGTTTTTGATCAGAAAGAAAATGTCACCTATGTCGTACTCCGCTGTTTTTTCTTATTCATTTGCTGACAAATAAATATGCATATGCCATACGAACATAATCGATCGCTAAATATACGTATATGTTTTTTTCTCTCTGTGTTGTCGGATATTGATTGTTTTTTTCTCCAAGGCAAGATAATATAATAAGAAAATCTTTAGAGCATGCTGTTTATTAATAAACAAAAGACGAAAAATCATATGTTTACAATCGATAGAATGTTAGATTAATGATCATGTCTGGACGTTTCATTTATTAGATTTTTCATCAAGATGTTTTTTTTGTCATGATCTTGACTCTTGTTGTCTACTGGAATTTTATTGATACAAATAACAATAACAAATGCAACGACAGAAAAAGAAAGTATTTTGATTATCATGTTTCCATTGTATGCTCGTTTTGTTGTTGATCATCTATAAACAAGATAAGAAAAAAAAACCGAATTTCTTTCTAATTATTCTCGAATATCTTACTGCTAAGATCGTTAAACATAAAATACTGTTCGTATTCTCGAAGATTTTCACTTGAACGTGCTTCATCGAGAAAAACTTCATAGACGCGTTTGACATCATCAACTGTGACTTCACGAGCTTTTCGATTTCGACTAATTATACTCGAAAGTGTTATCAATTGAATTGAATAACGTAACGATGTTTCTTTGCCGATTTTAGTTAGAACATTTAATGCATCATCGGATATTTCGACATCTTCTTCTTCACATCGTATTTTGAGAATTTGTTTGATTTCATCAAGTTCATAGGGTTTTGTTGTTATAATTAGAAGACGATCGAGTAAATCAATTGGAATACCATGAGGACTTTGTTGATTCGTTCCACGAATTCTAAAAATCGATATGAAGTTTTTCTTTGGTTTGGTTCGTTGTGTTTACTTGGTAATGCCTCGATTTGTAGCCATGATTAAAATCGGTGCCATATCACTTTCTAATGCTCGATTTAAGAATGAAAAACATTCGATGTCTAACATATGAACTTCATCAATGAAGAGAACGCCAGGCACGATTTCAGCTTTGCCTTCTTCACGCCATTCGGCAACTTTATCATTGATTTGTTCTCGAACTTCGGACTTAATTTCACCTGTATCGCCCGAGAAAAGAGCGAGAAAACCTTGAGAACGACTGTTAATAACATCGATTTCGTGTAGAGTAACTGTATGAACAACTTCTTTTCGTTTTTGTAATTCACCTTCGGGACATTGAACAAATTTTGTCTGCAAAAAAAATTCATCTTTCAATGTGAAACAAAACAAATGATTAGAAATATTTTATTACTTGAGGTCCCATGGCATCGTAATCTTTAGCTCGAGTAAATGATCGGCCAAGACGAGATATTTTACCGCTTGCTTTATCAATTGCAATGACATCTCTACGAAAACAAATCATTATTCGATTGTTGAACAAAAGAAACATCGATTTTACCCAGCTTGAACTTTTTCTTTTGTTAATGCTTCGATCATTTTTTGACCAAGATCATAGACTGTTTCCATTTCCGTTGTTTTCAATGTCATTTTACCGATTTTAGCACCCTGAATAGATTTTTTGGGGAAAATTATTTATCAAAACATAAAATGAAAAATGATTTACCGATCCTGTTGCTGGTCGATCGATTTGAATTTCGACGACTTCACCTTCGATAAATTCAGCTTCTTCTCTAAACACATTCAATCGATGAACAAAAAAATTTCGAAAACAAAAAAAAAACGAACTTAATTCGAACACCAATCGATCGTCGAAAAGCTTGTGTTAATGCTTCAGTTTTACTCATTTCCAATGAGAAGATTTCACTACCCGACATTGCAGTAAACGGTGTATCCGAACCTAACGCTTGTGCAATACCTAATACGAAAAAAAAACGAAGAAGAACTCCTTCGTGTTGTTGGTAGAAGAGATTTTACCCATAGCAATCGCAGTTTTGCCTGTACCAGGTTGGCCAGCAATGAGTAGAGCTCGTCCAGCAATTTTGCCTTCTTTAATCATTTCTAAAATCAATCCAGCTGCTCGACGAGCTTTCACTTGTCCGACCATGCCTTGACTAACAGCTCGTGCTTCGAGACTGTCATTAAGGCCTAAACCACGAATATGCGAATGTGCACCTAAATTTCATTTTATTATGTATTCAATCATGAAAAGTCTCGTGTCATTCAGTCTACCGATTCGTTCGATACGAGTTATTTCTCGAACTTGTTGAACTTGACTTGTCGATGGCTAGAAAACCAAAGAATTCAATGATTGAACGAAGATCTATGCTCGTACTCACCGCTTCCATCTTATAGCTGTAACTGTATACGAAAAAAAAGAAATGAATGAACGAACGTTTGTTGCTAGGGCAAAGAGAGAAATTCAGTCATTCTTTTGTTTGAAACTCTGATACGTCCGTACCTCTATCAATCGAACAAGAATCAAATGATGTCACTAATAGTCAGGTGTTTGGCATTTTCAAAATGTTTACACAAACGCTGTACGTATATGTCCATGGCTTCGAGCAAAATAATCGGGAATCATTGCACCTGATGTATTCATTCAATTGAAATTAATTCATCTTATGTTATGTATACATTTATTTATTTGTTTGTCAAAAAAAGAAAAGAAAAACAAAAGAAAACGGAGCGAGAACGAATAGATTGTTAATCAATGTCAGCTTTCGTTGAAGTTGTTGCAATGAACATTGGATAGTTTTTTTCGTAATTCTTCAACATTTCAGTTAAATACAAATGAAATGTATCGACTGCTGCTGTAATAGCTGGCGAACCGAAACCATGTGTTATGAGTGAAAATATTGATAGTGAACGTTGAACTGAAGGATCAAGTGTTGGAGGTAAATTGGTAACAATATGTTGAGACATAAGAGATGAATTAGATGTATGTCGAGAGCTCGATGGATGACTATTCGTATTGTTATTATTCGTCGAAATATTAACTGGTGATCGATCTTGTTTGAGCATTTCACTGAATTCGTGAACTAATTGTTTGGCAGCTAGAATCATATTTCGTCGTGTACTGATTTCATTCGGATCGGCATAATGTCTTGTGACATAATCAGCTGTTATTTTAGCAGGAAATTCAGCTTCACAAACACTACGGAAATCAACTGCTAATTGATGTGCTTCGCCTGAATAAACAAAAAATATTTTGTTTTGGTTTTTTTTCTAAAATAAATTTCTTTACCTTCGACAAGTGAAGTTAATAGAGTTGTAGGCGTAGTTTTTCGTCGACCTGCTTGTAGATTAACACCAATTTTTTCTAACCTATTACGTAGATCTCGACCGCCATTCTTCGATTTAGCTCTACGTATAAAAAAAATTGCTAATTCAATTAACGAGAAAATAAGCCGTGGGCAATTCGTCTCAACTCTAACTATACAGAACTATTCGAGACTAATGAAATTAGTTTTCATCAATTGACAGATGGGAAAGTGTATGTGTGTGTATGTCTTGTTCATCTATTTACCGTCTTAGAACGCCACCGAGTAATGATGCATTAAGATTTTCAGGATGACCAAGACGACGTTGAATTTCACTGATAGTAACTTTGTATTTCGATGATTGACTCAAAAGAGCTAATCGACCAGGAACTGAATAGAAAAAGGTTTGATTTCGAGAACAGAGAGAATTGTCTGTATGAATTACCTTGACAGAAATAATCGGTTGGCGAATGTGAACCACTGCCATTGGTCGAACACATCGATGAAAATGAACTGGAATCTCTCGATGGATCCGATCGACGGTTGCCTCGATTTACAGGTGATCGGTATTCATCTGTTTGTAAATCATCTCCACCGTTGAGAATCTAAAGAAAGAAAGAAATAAGTAGTCTATCTAGTATTATCTTCAGTTGAATGCACAACATCAAGACTCTTATGATAAGACAAAAAGACTTACGCGAGCTGTATGATCAACAAGCGAATTGTTCGATGTTGGATGACGTGAATAGAGTTCGGCTGTTGCTTGTTGATGATGATGATGAACATCAAGAATCGAATGATGATGCCGAGCAACAGCAGCCGATGCAGCATAGGCTGTTGCATATGGATCATATGCAGACGTATTAAATGTATTCGCATTCGTATTTGAATGTTGTGAATGAAGACCTGAATTTGTTCCGTACGGAGATGAAGATGATGATGATGATGTATTTACTACGCCATAGTTAAATGTCGGATAGTTTTCCATGACATTAGCAGCTGCATGCACATCGAATTGTGCGGCAAATGCTGGATTAAATGGCGGTGGAAAATAGGGAAATGATGGATCAGGTATTGGACCAGTACGAGAACTGGTTGATGTACGAAATGGTCCACCGCCAACGGACGATGGCGATGAAGATGATGTTGGTGATGAAGCATATTTGCCATCCTGAAAAAGATCAATGAAATTCATGAAAAAAAAAACGCTAAACTAAATGAAATCAAATCAACGAAGAGAACGTGATCGAACTAGTTAATCTAATGATTTGTTTTCTTTTTCTTTGAATTCTTTTTTTGTGCCTTTAAGGCTAGTGGGGTTGTTAACTAATAAAAAAAAACTATGAAAAGCAAACTTACATCGGTTTGTACACCACTGCCTGAATCAATTAGATCAAATGCGGATGGCATAGGATGGCGTTGTTGTTGAACTCCTTTTTTTTCTTCTTCGTTCTTAAGATCCTCCGGCTGTTCGACAATCGTTGATGAGATGACAACAATTGATACCCGAAGCAAAAAATGCACAGTTGATGGAATTAGATTTCTGTATATGTAGAGAGACGAGACAGCGAAAAAAGAGAGAAACAGAGAGACGGAGAGACGGAGAGAGAGAAAGAAATGAATAATAACGATCGATTTTTTTTCTTCTTCGTTTGTTCGTTGGCTAGCGGCAACAATTCATAATAAAGAGAAGAAGTCAACCTGTAGAGAAACAAAAAAAAAGGAGAAACAAATAAATAAATTTATATATGAAGATATAAATATATGCGCGTACACATCGAAATGGCATTTTCCAAGGAAAATTTGATAAAATGTATACCGAACTAAGTGTACTTCTCTTTTCTATATACGTCCGTTCTCTGTTTTCGACCAATCATGCCCTCAGGCTTCATATAAACTCATACAAACCAATCGGCAATAATTTCTCTTTCAGAGAATATCAATGATTGGTGAACGATTTCTCTTGAAAAAGAAAGAAGAAGGAAGAAGAAGAAAAAAGAATGCTATTTCTAATAGACTCATCCCGTCTACTCGGGCACATATAAATATATAGAAATTGTGTAGTAAATTCTTTCTATCAATTCCGGCTATTAGTAAGAACAAAACAAAACAGTTTGCAAACTAAACCAATATCCGGGTTTAGCGGTCAGCATCCGCATATAAGTACGCGAGATGATAGTGCCGGAAATGTTACACAGAAAATAAAAACGTTTCTCAATGACAAACTAAACGAACACGAATGAAAATCTATTATGAAATGGATAAAAAGAAACAAAACATGTAGAAAAAGATGATCGAATGATGTAAGAATATCGATGACAATTTTATTGATTGTGTTTAACGAAGCTTGACATTGTATCACGCTCTGTGACATCTTCGTTTTGCTTTTTTTTCTTAGTTCTTTCTAACGCATTAAGACAAAATGACTTTCACGCCTATTCAAGACAAAATAAAATACATCGCAAAGTTTTATTGACGACGAAAAAAAATCGATAGATAGATAGATATCAATGAAATGTAGTTTATCGTTGTTCTATCAAAATACCCTCGAGCATCATAGAATTCAAAGAAAGTGTGCAGAAGATTCTTATCTATTCTATAATATCGACGTGTTAGATTTTCAATTGACATATTTAGTTTATTATTGAAAATCTTTAACACATATTTTAATGATTATTAGATTTCACATCGAAGACAACCGAACCGACAAATACAAGAAGAAGAAGAAGAAGAAGATTCGATTTCTTGTCGGGTTATGTTACGCATTTTTGCACATCAAACTCACCTGATGATACGGCATAAGAACCATCTTCTGAACTTGTATATATTAACAAAACAACAAAATGAACGTTATGTTATAGCTTAAAGATATGTATTCTCTCTCTCGCTCTCCTCTCGTTTCTTTTCGCTGTGTCTCTCTCGTTCTTTCTATCGATTGGTCAAGCAAATCAAATGATACTCGTTTTGTTTACAGTTCATTATTATCATTGATGAGTTGAACAAATTTTTTCTACAGCTGTTTTCATGTTTGAAATTCAATTCTGGGAAAAGATTATCAAACGTTTTGCCTCCTTCCGATCAATGAGCATTCGTTTTCACTTGTCGAGTAGCTCATTGAAACAAGTTGCTACTGGTGCATATTATATATATATATATATAAATATATTTTGTTTGTGTGTGCCGACTTTGCTCATACAAAATATTTCTTTTCTTTTCACATCGTAATCACTGTGCGACAAGAATAAGGCATAAGTGGTCTCTCATTGCTATTTTGATAATGCAATCTCACAGTTGATATTGAAAAGATCGAAACCACTTAATGGCGACAATCAAGTTTTCCATTTTTCACTCTTTTTCTTTTCTTTTCTTTTCTTAATGAAAAAAAAGATTTATTATTGAAAACTATACTTCATGCTTGATTGAGAAAATCAATCGTTCAATGGATGTGTGAAATGTAATCATCGATAGTGTAGAATAATATATTATTGTTATTCAAGGTAAAAACACCTTAGACACACTATCCAAACAAGAGCTCGTGTCTGAGAGAGAGAGAGCGAGAAAGAAAAAATAATATTTTAAAATAACAATCAATATACGAAATTAATCACACAAATACACAACCATCTCGCTATGCTCCACCCATGAGTTACTGACGCCAAACGAAACGAAACAAAAGACATATTTTGCTAATTGAACTCAAAAAAAACATTCTTTACACACCAAAATAATTAGATAGAAGATAGTATTCATCCTGCGGTGTACATGCCATCTCACATTCTTCAAATTTTGTTTGATCTTGAAGAAATATGACATCATACATATGATTATGTCGTTTGTGTACCTTTTAATCAAATCAAATTGCTCGTATACATCTTTCGATATTGACTTTTCGATCAACAAGTTTCGTGCTGTGTCCAAGATATCAATGGCGCTCTCGCATACTATCATTTTCTTTTGATAGTACACAGAGACATATAATGAGTTCGTCTTCTCAAGTATTTTGATTCTTATGACAAAGAAAAACAATTCCTCGATGACTAATTGACAATCAAACGCTCCTATCTGACTATCGAATCTTATATCAGATATAGAAATATGAATTCAAGCATAAAATTGCACATGTGCGTCGATGTATGGGTTTGCATAGAAAAAAGGGAAACCTGAAATGGCTTATATTAGATGTTAGTATACGGACGAATGAATATCTTTTAACTGTGATTGTTCGGGGTTTTATATATGTATATAATCTCTATTCAATGATTGATAAGAGAATTGTATTTCGAAAAGGAAGTAGACCGAGATGCCGCCTATAAGACGTATATACACATCTGGATCATTTCATAGACTTCTTTCTTTTTTTTCTCTTCTGATATCAACGAAGAATTAATTCGTTCCGTTGCTCAATTTTTGTTTAATTATGTTTTCGACTTCAAAAGCATTTAGCAACGAAATCAAGTGTAAAATCGATCTAGCGTCATGATTTTATATTTATAAAATACAATAGAAATAAAAGGACACACTGTTTTTCAAGATAGAACGAAAAGGAAAACGACGTCAAATGTTAGATACTGTATTCTTTCGCTGTTGTTGTTGATGGCGGTGGTGGTGGTGGTGGTGCATCGATTGAATCGTATGTTAAATAAGTCGATTGTGTCGGATTAACAACAATCGGTCGACGAGCAGTTAATGATTCGACAGTTTTTTTGAGATTATAATGTGTCGATGATTGAAATGTTTTCAAATGATATGAAGTCATTGTTTCTTCTGCTGTATGTAGAATTTTACTTGTTGATATTGTTTGTCTCGGTACGGGCACAGCATATTCGACACTTGTTGAACTAGCACTCGATGAACGATCTTGTGGCGTAAGTAACGGTCGTGAAACGCCGCCGCCATGTGTACTCGAACTTGATCTTGATAAATCGTGACTACCGTAGCAACTATCTTCGGAACTAACAGCACTGCCCGAGGCTTTTATGTCATCGTATGGTCCAAGTTGATGATTGTGTCCAGTTAATTTCTAAAAGAAAAAAAGATTATGCAACACTCAAGCCAGATATTCTATTTCAAAAAAGAAATAGATTGACATTGACTAGATTGAAAGAAATGCATTTACACGTCAATACTTTTTTCACGAGTAATTTCCGTACGAAACAAAAGACAAGAGAAATCTCTCCTATGACATAATTTTTTTTTGTTCTTACTTGATTATTTGTTGAAAGAAGTTTGTCTGCATCTGTTGATTGAAGTAATTCGGATGATCGATGATGATACCGTTTTTGTTTACAACAAATTGCACATAGAATACCCATTGTTATACTAATAACTAATGTAAATATTGATGAGATAATAATAACGAGAAAAATTTGATTTGTTAGAAGATTTTCATCGATCATTAAATTTTTATTTTCATTTTCATTTGACACAAAATATTCATTGGTTTCATCGCCAATTTGAATATGAAGATTTGTTGTTGAACATTTTTCAAATAGATTACCTTGATCACAAACTTTAATTAATAATCGATGTTGACCTTGTGGAATATGTTGAACATTATTCGTTATCGTACCATTTCGATTATTAATTCGAAAATATCGATTTTGATTGCCATCGATAATCGCATAGGTTAGATTTCCATTTGCACCTGCATCACGATCCGATGCAATGATTGTCGTTAGAACAATTGGTTTGGAAAGATTTGTCGTTAGAAATTCCGTTGGTATTGAAATTGTTGATACTGTTTTAATAATCGGTGGATTATCGTTAATATCAATGAGTTCAATAGTAATTGGCACACGAGATGAATGTAAATCATCGTTATCTTTAACAATTGCATGGAAATTATATGTTGAATTCGTTTCATAATCGAATAAAGCTTTAGTAAATAAATGACCAGTTAAAAGATCAATGGAAAATAGATTTTCATGTTCGATTAATTCATAATGAAGAATTGTATCGATATCAGCATCGAATGCTTTGATTTGACCGATCATTGTACCTACGGGAGCATTTTCTAAGATTTGAAATGAATATTGTTCATGTTCGAATTGTGGTGAATTATCATTGAGATTATTAATATGAATAACAATTGATTGAAGAGTTTCCAAACGTTTTGGATGTGTACCATGATCGGAAATATTTAAAATAAGATTATACTGAGATTTACTTTCATAATCGAATGAAATATTTCCAACAGATAAAATGCCTAATTGAGAATCAATGTGAAAAAATCGAGAATCATTCGATGGTAGAAGTGAAAATGTTAGTAAACTGTTCGATGTATTCGGTGCATCGAAATCTCGTGCATGAAATTGAATTAATTGTATATTCGTTGGATTATTTTCATTGATATTTATTGGTGTTGGATACGAATCGAGAATTGGTGGTGAATCATTGATATCAAGAAGATGAATGGTGAGAGACTTTTCTGTTGTTAATGCTGATTCAAATGGTTGATCAATAGCTTGAAAAATTAATTCATAATCTTCTTGTTGTTCTCGATCGAGTCGTCCGATAAGAATTAAACTGTACAAATCATTATATTGTTCATTTAATTGAAATAAATGATTGTATGTTAATAATTTAAGATTAATTTTCGTTTGAAATGAATCTTTATCACTGACACTCAAATGAAATAAACGTATTTGAAGATCTTTTTCTTCTTCAATGACAAAAATCTTTTTATTTAAATGCATATCCGGAAGAATAAATTCGATTTCCGGCGAACAATCATTGACATCAATGACATCGACTTGAACTTGAGCATAGACACTGACAGCATCGGGACCATTATCTCGTGCTCGTATATTAAAATGATATTTTGTTTCATATTCATAATCTAATGCTTGAACTAATTGTACAATGCCCGTACTCGTATTGATAACAAATGGAAATGATAATGATGGACTATCGGTAATCAATGTATAATTTATCAATGCATTTAAACCTTCATCTTGATCGTAAGCATGAATATGAAGAATTTCAGCATTGATTGGTGTATCTTCACGTAATTTAATGTGATATTGTTCATGTTCGAATTTCGGAACATTATCATTGGCATCGACAATTTGTATATCGAGAATTAATTGTCCCGTATGTTCACCGTCGGTAGCTAAGACTTTCATTTGATAGGAAGTTCGTTGTTCACGATCGAGATTTTTCAATAAACGTAGGCCAAGTTGATTTTCAGTTTGTAGATTAATAATTGCAAATGTTTGAAATAAATCTTCGTCGGCTGTTTGATTATATGGCACAAGACGATATTCTAATCGATCTTGAGAATCTAAATCAGTTGCCGCCGGAAATGATGCCGTATGTCCGAGATCAGTATTTTCATTTAAACGAATGACAAATATTGAAAGAGGAAATTTCGGTGGATTATCATTGATATTTTCAATGAGAATATCTAATGATAGAATATCGATTGTTTGAGATGAAGCAATGATTTCTAATGTTAATAAACATCGTTGACAATTACATGTATGTGTTTGACAGAGTTCTTCTCGATCAATCATACGTTTAATCGATATATGTCCTGTCAATGAATCGAGAATAAAAAATGAATTATGTGAACTTGAATCCGAAAGAAATGAAAATTGTATGGAAGTTTTCGATGAATAAACACGACGTAGATCATAGATCGAAGTTCCTATTGAACTTTGTTCATTCAAAGAAATCGATGGTAAACGTTGTAGAGCTGATGAACATATTCGAATAAAAATAAATAAAAACATAAACATGTACATATTTGTCATGTTAGAATTTTGTTATCTGAAAATAGTAATAATAATAATAGAGATTGTAATTAACCATTTCAATCTAATCTTGATTTAGAATTCAACAACAACGAAAAAAAAAAACTCCACCCTCAAAGTAATGACCGATGAGAAATGTCTACTATCATTGTAAACATGTTTGAGTGAGAGATGGAGGGAGAACAAAGAGAAAGGAAGAGAAAAATGATCAGAAAGTAACTTCCTCTCTCGTGTTCTCCTCGCCGGAAGACTACGAACATTGAAGGGAAAGCATAAAGTAAAGATTACACTTTTGATGTTGATTGATTTTTTTTTCTAAGCAATCTCACGAAATTGTAAACTTAACAAACAAGATCAAAATTATGCAAAAAAATAGACATACACGCGCATCTCTAATTACGAAAATAACTGACGAAGATTTGATATACGTTCATGTAGACATCAAAATTTGATCATTGTCTAGGCGAGAAAGAGAGCTTACCACACACTGGTCAAATTAAAGTTCAGGGACAATCTCTCTCAAACATAAATGAATTATTTCATTTTCACATGAGATTCATCTTTTATGCTTAATTTACATTTACGTGATGAGAGAATAGTGTGCACAAATCATATGTAGACATCCTACTCTCTTCCATGTCTAATTGAAACGTAAAAAATCTTCATTTAATGATAATGATGTTTATCGGAGAAGTAATATACGGTATCGATATGATTCCAATTAAATCCATTATTTTCGATTTGTGTCTATGGTTAGTTATGACAAGATTCGTATGCTAGAAAGAATGAATGAATGAATGAACGATGGCAATTGTTATGTCGATGTTTAAATAAGCAGAAGAAACGAGAGACGAGACGATTGACTGAGAAAGTCAGTGAAACTTCCGTTTCAATGATTCAACCAACTATATCTGATAACACATGTCTGCGATACTATGGATGAGAAAAAAAAACGAAGAATGAGTTTTTGTTCGACCGTAGGGTAAAAAGTTTGATCTTCAACTGATTATCAATCTATCTCATCATTTGTCTTTTGTTTAGCTGCCTTAAGCAAAAGCAAACAAAACTAAAAATAGACTCTTACTTTAAATAATGCTGTTTCATCTTGCCAAGTGTTTAACCGAAAAAAAAAAGAAGAAGAAGAATAGTTTTCGAGTGAAACAGCTGCTAAATGAGAGTTATTTGCGTGTGTGACTTTTACTTACATTTTTGATAATCAGATCAAAAGAAATGATTTTAACGGAAACATTTTCTATCTTCAGAGAATTACGTCGTCATCAGTTTTACTAATAATTGAAGTTCGATGACATTGACTCATCTCCTATATTTCATTTTAATACATCTGTGAATAGGACAATGATGATGATGATGACAAGCGATTCTTCTTTGTTCTTTTGTTTCATTCATAATTATTTTCATATGTATTCAAGCAGGTACCATTTTGATTCGATTCAAGATAGAGAATAACGAAGGTCAAGTGAATAGAACACATACAGCACAGCATGACAATCTAACCTTTTGGGTCAGCGCGTCGTTTGTCAATACATATATATACATATTGACTTTGAATAACTGTATATATATATAAAGTGAAGTACAAATTGAAGTGTTCAATGGATAAAGAAAAAGAAAAGATAGACATATATGTATATAAACGAAAAACAAACTCGATCAAGTTGATTATCGTGAAATCTCTCATAGGATTCAATTGAAAAAAAATAAACGTGACATCGAAGCCGAATCATAAAGCTTGGTTTCTTTTTTCATCTATTCATATGCAGGTGACCTCATCGAATGCATGACTAAACTAATTCATCTCGTTTTTTTTCCTGAATAAAAAAGAAGAAGAAAAAAAGCTTCGTATTCATAATTGGTCAGATGTCCGAGTGAGTCGTTCCGACTTTACATAAATATAGAGGTATGATTAGTAAATACAAAGAGAGATGATAGCATTGAAACAAAAAGGGAAATGACTAGTCTATACTAATTTAAGTCTAATGCATAACTCTCTCACAATCTATTGTATTCAATGATGAGAACATGTTGAATGACACGGCATGTTCGTAAATGACTAGATACTAGTTGCAGACGCATATTTTATTAATGATGATAAGTAGTCATGTTAGAAACGATGGACATTTGACCTAGGCAAAGGAAAAAAAATCCTCGAGAATTTCCGATGATTGTCTTACTGAATACGCATTCAATTAGAAGTTTGTATAGAGAAAAATTTTGTAAGAGACTCTTACTCATCATTCAATTGCAACGGTTTATCAACGAAACAAGGCCAAGTGATCAATATATAAATATATTCTCTCTTTTTTTTGCTCTTTTTATTTAACCTCGCCGAAAAAAAACGAAGAAAAATTTCGGATTTTTTTTCTTGTTGCTCTACCCTCTAGCACCTGTCAATTGAACACTTTATTTCAATCAAACATAACCTTCAACGTTGAATAGAATTAACTTTTCTTTTTTTTTTCTCACTTAAATTCATTTTGTTCTTATCAAAACATATGTGTAGCTTCAGACATATTTACTCGCCTATCATCTTCTTTACTTAAGACTTACGACGTATAACCACCATATGTGTAAAGAAATGTTCTGAAATTGAATAGTTAAACTCGACAACAATAACTTAATTTTGTTCTATTCCCAAATGAAAATGAAAGAGTAACTCTACTTACTCACGTCGATGTACATGCATATGTAATCTAAACGGTCAAATAATGATGATCAGACATACCGCCCAAAGTAGCAGCGATTCTAATATAAACATATTTGTCCATATATCCATTACTCTTCCTTTTTTCTCAGCTAGTCAACTCACTATCATAACTCTCGTCTTCGTTCTCTCTCACATATAAACCATCCCATATGTATATGTATGCAGAAAGCAAAAGAAAAGAGAACTCATTAAAATCTTTCGCTTTCTTCTCTCCCTCTCTCTCTCTCTCTAGCTGTCTCTTATGTCCAGTATATGAATTCTCATTTCCTATAAGTAGAAAAAAAAGGGATTTCTTCATCATTTTTTTTTCTATTTTACTTTAAAAGACAAGGATGAAGAATGACATAATTTGCCGTTA
>ERZ778020.1181-NODE-1181-length-24894-cov-3.491405_pt1 | contig 24894 bp, 26 predicted proteins | sample MGYA00375750_ERZ778020 | MGnify/ENA primary metagenome ERZ778020 (study PRJEB29350, sample SAMN05389818) | bioreactor metagenome | isolation source: Ammonium sulfate bioreactor | place: South Africa: University of Cape Town | collected 2014-03-17 ...
TACGTACACCATAGGGTGCAGGAGATGAGGATGAATAACCGCCGACCTAGGAGAAATATTGAGAGGCGTTAATGTAGAATTTACGTTGAAATTTGTCTTACTCCTGGTGAATTTGTCATATACATTCGTGATCCTGGTTGATTCATTGATGGTGACATAGTTGGCGGCATTCCCGGCGGTCGATACGCGTTCGGAGGCGGTCCACCGCCTGGGCCTGTATGTCCGAGTGGATTCGGCGGCATTCGAGCTCCGGGAGATGTCATTCGTAAACCTAAAATCTTTCCTATCAACTAAGCAATCAAATCGTCGCCTGATTTCCTACCGTTTCGACCTGCATCCATCTGTGGTGGCATCAAAGGACCTCCATTGGGGCCGCCCTAGAACACGAACAATCAAATTCATTCGAATTTCGAAATCGATTTCTCACTGGATAATCTGATTGTGAAGGCATTCGCATGAGACCACGTGGAGGCGCATTTGGATAGCGTGGATACTAAAAATCAATGATTTTCATTCAGCAAATCGAGTTTTCGCATTTCTACTTGATTCATCATTTGTTGTCCCGGAGGCTAAACACAAAGTTCGTCGTAGAAATATCGAAATTTTCATTCACGAAAGGAAATCTACCGGAAAAAATGGTACGCCTGGATTATGCATTCCGTCGTTGATGTTCATTGGCATCGGCGGTGGAACATTTGAGTTTTGATTTGGCTAATTTCGAAGAATTTCGAATGAAATTTCGTTGAATTCATTCGACTTACCTGTGGAGGCATTCCATTAGGTGCATAATTGGAATTGATGAAACCCTAGAGAAGAAAGATGAGCCGATGTTTTAATTAGAATTGAATTGAATCGATTGGTTGTTTTTTACATAATCATGAAAAGCTTTGGCTTCTTCTGAATGCGGATGTTGATCCCGACGTTCAGGTGCTGCGCTATACAAATCCCAAAAAACACTGAAAAAAAAGCAAACTGAATCATCAAACTCAAACATTATCTCTCAACTTACCACCACCAACTGAATAAAAAACCAGGTGCTTCACCTAATGACATTTTATTCGGCTCCCATCTCATCTAAACAATTCAATTCATTTCATATTAACAACATTCTTGTTCAACTTACGTCAGCACAAAATCCCTGAGCAGCTTTAGCTGCACCAATATGGTACAAATATTCATAAACATATAAATTCAACCTAAAGACAACCGATGATTCGATATGTGAAATGTATTTTTTTGTGTTATTTACTTTTCTTTCGCGTGAATATCCGATGGTGCACTAACACCTTTATTTTTCCCGAACATATTTCGATTAGATGATAAATGAATTTGTCAAAGAAACAAACAACATTTGCCGTGAAAATATTAGATGAAAAAGATTATTGTCAATCTAGAAAAAAGAAATCTCGATGTGTTTTGTTTTTTCTATTCGACAAATAAACATTTTTTTGATGATTGATTTTGTTTTCCTCCTTCTTCGTCTTCGTAGTTTTCTATGAAATCGATTGAATTACGTCGATTGGATTTCGTCTAAATTGACAAGAATGATTTGAGATTTGTTCAATTGTTTTCTTCTCTGTATGTTTTTTTTCTTCGATTGATCTAAATATATCTGAATAGTGTGACCTTTCGTAAAGGTTCAATGAATTATTTTCATTCGTCGATGTTTTCAACCAATCAGAATTCAATCAATAATTATCTTCTCTTGTCAAAAGACGTGATTTTACTACGAGAGAGAAAAAAGATAAATAGACTCGATAAAAAGACAAAATCGAATGGCTATTTCGTAATTCAAAAGATGCAATAAAAAAATTTACACGATAGATTTATACGTATATATTTTTTATTTAATAAATAATTATTTTAAAAAAAGGCACAAAATGAAAGACTTAATTATCTATATCCATCTCAGATTCTAAATCTTGGTCTAAACATAATTTAATCGAGGTTGTTTCACAGAATTCATCTATTGTATCTATCTGTATGAGTTCTTGATCATCATCGATTGTTAATGTTGTTGATGAATCCAATGAATTGGTTAATGAAGATTTATTTGAACTAGTCGTTGATTGTTGTTTTCTCGTCATTTTGTATGAGAATACACTAAGTAGAGCGAAGATAACACCAAGATATGGAATTGAATAGATGGATAGGTTGTCAAGAAACATGTTTTGTCGAATGAATGTAACAGAAAAAAAATCAATCAGCTTTTTAAAAAGAGAGGAAAGAGAACGACGAGAGAATCGAAGGACGTTCGTTCGGGGAGTATGTGTACGAATAGCACGTCATTTGATTGTATTTTTCTAATGAGCAAAGAAAAAGTACTCTAGGTTAACTAAGACTCCACAGGAGAGAAAGAAAAATAACAAATCATTCGGATTTTGTTGTTTTCCCTGGAACGCATTGTCAATATGAGCAACAGAAAAAATCGAATCCATGACGACAGGTTATGCTAACAATGTTGATTAGCAACCAGTGCGTTAGAAAGAAGAAGAAAAATTCAATTGAAATGAATGAATAAATAAATAAATGATAATTTATTTGAAGAAATGCATTGGACAATGAGAAACAAAAAGCAATTGACCGACTAGGATTAAAATAAATACGTTTAACGTTTTTGTTCATCGAATACCAAAAGACAAGACAATATTCACAAAAATGTAAGTTTAGCGATTTCAGTTAATGAGGATGAATTTTTGTTCCAGTTGAAAATCGTGATGGGTGATTATTGTTTTCAACTTGACGTAATGATGTTTGACTTCGGTAATCATCAGGAGTCGATGGACCCTGTGAACGATCTTTTTCTTCCAAAGCCTCTCGAATCATTTTTTCGAGACGTTCGTGTTTTGCTTCTTTACTCAAACCATTGTCCTAGAAGATTTTCAATTTACATAAATCAGCAAAATTTAAATTCTTAAACAAATAATAATACTTCAGTCATGGTGTCCAAAACTTTTTGTAGCGCAATTCGACGTTTTTTCTTTGATTCTTCCATGCCGAGTAATTTCGAAACCATTAAATCAATCTAATGAAAAGAACGAATTGAATATTAACTAAAACAACAATTCTCACTCGAGAAACAAGATTTCCAACTGCATATTCCATTCGATCGAGTCGTTTGACAGCAACATGAAATTCATCATTCGAAATAAAATCCGGTTCACTCAACGCTCTAAATCGAATAGATAGACAATTTCAATGATTTATTTTCGTTGATTACTGTGGATTTGCTTTGATATTATTGATATTCATATCGAGACTGTTCTCTTCAGCAGTAAGATCTTTTTGAAAATTTTCTTGTTCAGTATTACGTAGCACTCGATCACCATCGGTGTCATATCGCGAGAAGACAGCCTCGATTTCGGCATCTGTATAACCACGAGCTTTCAATGCTTGACGCCATTCTTCGAACTAAAGTTTTCAAATGAAAATAAGAACAAAAAAAAACGAATACTTTCTTTAGCACATACTTCAATGATACCATCTTTATTCAAATCAGCTTCTTTCAATGCAGCTTGAATATCGATAATTCTCTAGACACAAAAAGAAAATCAGAAATCTTTGGTATTTTTTAGTTATTATTTTACATCACGTTTAACATTTAAACGATTGAGAACTTTTTCGTAAGATTTTTTCAAATAATCTCGTAATTCAAATTCTGATTTTTGTGTTGTCATATCATTTTTAACTTCCGAATATGTATCATTGATAATCGCCAAGAACATATTTAATAGAACGAAAAATACAAAGAATACGTAAGTTAAAAAGAAGATCGGTGCAAGAATACGATGAATATTCAAAATAGCTAAAATAATATTTCGCTGTTTTCTATTCAATCAAATTTCTTTGAATTACCGTCGAAATCGAAATCACCCAAAATAATTCGAAACAAAGTAAAACTAAAAAAAAGCAAAATCAAACTCAAATCGCCCATTCGATTCAACTTACATCGATGTAGAAAATGTTTTATAATCCTCAACAACCGATCCGAATAGTAGATATCCCAATTGTGCATAAGCCAAAAAGACAATCATGAACATAACACTGAATCCGAGAACATCTTTGGCACATCGTGATAATGTTGTTGATAATTGTGTCATCGTTTTATTGAATGAAACATATTTGAAGATCTACGAAGAAGAATTTTGATATTAGGAAATAGGAGAAAATCAAACGAACTTTAATCCAAGCGAGAAAAACAGTGAATGCAATGACATTATTGAATTGTGTTTGCCAATAGCTGAGAAATTCGAAATCAGCAAAAGTCTTTTGATTCGACAAAACTTCGTCCAAAAGTTGTCCGACTTTAACTTGACGGTAGAGATTGAAAATGACACAAATATAGGAAATCAAGAGAATCAAAACGTCGAGAACGTTCCAAACAGTTTTGAAATATTGCAATTTAAAATGTTTAATCTAAAATTATTCGAAAGTTCGTTCGATGGAGAATATTCTTTCATTTTTACTTCGATTATTTCTTCGACTGTATAATAAACTGTAAAGATAACGAACATGATTTCACAGGCTAAGACAAAATAATCCATTGATGAAACATACTAAACAAGAGAATAGTTTGTTTGTTTGTTTTTTCATCTCATCAACGTACACGAATTAGTTTGACACTTTGAAAAGTTTTCGATGGAACAGCTCCTCCAGCTGCTGGAAATTCGACAATCAATTTAATTTGACAGAATAAATTGATATTCGCATTGTAAACTGTAAAGTCAAGAAAAACAACGCGCGTACCACGATCAATCCATCTGTTTAATCGAAGGCCTTCGAATTGATTAGATGATGCACTGTAATTCATCTTTAAATCGAGAATATAACCACCGCCACCATATCGTGAGATTAAACCACTCGTTGATGAACCGTCAAGTTCTGATGAACTCTTGTAATACCATCTGAAAGAATATCAGTTCGAATTTATCGGTCTGATTTTGTTTGTCTTACGCTGATGCAATACTATCGTCGACATTAGGAGGAGGATAAGCTGATTGATTTTCTTTGCGTGTACTATACGGTGCGTAACAATCACCGATCAGACTGGCAAATTTCTTGTGAACCGTACATGAATCAGATTTGACCTGAAAGACGAAAAAACAGCAATCAATCAATTAGATAAATAAACTCGAAATCTTACACGAAGTTGTCGAAGTCGTGGTGAACCGAGAATTCGATTTTCGAACAGAACATAACCTCGTTGTTTATCATCAATCGGTTGTTCATTGTACCATGTTTCTTTAAATAAACCACTGAGAATCGGTCCTTCCATTACGTTCCAAAAATCATCGTAATTTGCAATATCATCAAATGCTGGCACATCACCAGTATCATTCACTTTCTTTTCCGTAAAAATTGCTCGTAAAGCCGTCGTAAAATAGAACGTTTTACTTGATGTCATACCAAATGTAACTATTAACAGACATGACTTCAACAAATATTTATTTATTCACACAAAATCATGAAAAACAATTGTTTTTCATACGTGTTTTTAAGCAAGATTCTCTGTTTTTTTTGTTGTTGTTGTTTCGATGTAAGAAAAACAAATAATAAACTTACCGATACAAAGAATACAGATGAATACCAAGTAGACAATCAATTCTCGAATGGTTGTTTTCACGTACAGATCTTTATTCTTTCGAATATCTTTTTCAGTTTGTCGTGTCGCCCAAAATGCTACGAAAAAAAACAACGAATTTGCTCAATTTAGATTTAAAAAACCTCGTACATCGAATTCCACGAAGTACAATTTGTCCAATATTTCTTTGCGTAGCCGGCTCATGTCGATGAGGATCGGCTGATGTTCGCGTTGGTTGTGCGCCATCGGGCTTAACAATGAATATATTCGAATCATGCGAATTCATTCTCGACGATAAACTTGCTGCTTTGCTCATTGCAAAAGAATCTGAAATAAATGTTTTCTATTATGAACAGACATACACGATCAATCTCCTCAGAGAAATGTCGTAGAAAAATGAAATTAGTTTTCTACCTCCTCGTCTAACACTTTTATTTTTCCAAATGCAAATAAGAGAGAATTCTCTCGATGCTATTAGCTCTCTTTTTTCACTAAATTTCAGCTCAAATGTTTCTCTATCAGCCAAATTACATTTGGCATGTCCTAGGATTTATTGACGTCAATAGAAAATTAAGGTAGAAAAAAATATCATTTCAACAAATCCTTTGTGTATTTTCTTAAATAATATTGATTCTTTTTTTTTGTTTTATAATTTGTCACAAAACAAGTCCGACTAAACGTCACGTTCAACGAACGATGATTTTCTTCGTTTTATTTCTTTTTTGTTCAAGACAAATAAAATCTAATAATGATTTATATACACTTGAAAGACCAGATAGACGAAATTTGCAAGTCAATATTATCTTTTATTAAAAGGACAGGACATAAAATTCAACAAGATAGATGACAAATATCGACTGATTAAATATTCAACATTCGCTTGATTTAAAACGAAAACTCTGTGTATTTATTTTTTCAAATAACCTTTTCTGTTCTGTCTCTCGTTCGCTTCTTCCATATGTTGATATTCTCCTTCGAATGTTTCGTCTTTTTCAAGTGCGTTCTCTTCATCAGATAACATCAAGTGTGTCTTTACATGATGCAATCTCTCGATGAAGACAAAAAAAAAAAGAAGAATTGTTCATCAATGAATTGAAATCTAATCCTAATTGTTTTAAACAGTGAATTGAGTGTTTGATCGCTAGTCGAAAGGCAAATCTTGTCATCGCCACTTTATTCCAGTTAAATAGAAAACACAAGAAGATTGTTGGTTTTATTTTTATCGATTGATGACACAAACGCACACGCACACATAAAAGAAAAAAATCCGACTGAAAGAAAAAAAGAAGGATTTCATTTTTATACTATCAACTTATTTGCTTTTTTTTATTCGTTTCACTTTTTTTTTCGTCATTTTAAAAATTATCTTTGCGTATTTCGATGTGGTTTTTTGGTGTATGATCATACTACTCTACATATTATGTATTCAGATCATAAATGATCATCGGTACAATTTCTATTTTATACTTCTCTCGACGTCACAAAAAAAGAACTGATAGAACTTTTATTAACATTTATTTTTTACGAGGTATATCAAGGCTCTTTTATAACGGTATGTGGACGCTTTATTTCATAGACGACTGCAAATTTAAATTCCAGGTTTTTCTTTCGTTTTGAACTCAAATGTGAAGGCTGATCTTCTGATATACGTCTATATGTATATTAGTGTTTTGTTCTAAATTCTAAGATAAATATGTACATCGAAGATAGAAGTAAGAGACAAATATGTAATTGAATGTGATGCAATCATTATTACAAAAATGTGTGTGTCTATGATGTGATCATCTTTCGTTCATTTCATCGGTTTTTTTTTCAATAAAAGAAGAACAAGAAAGAGAGAGAGAATAGATGATCGAATTTTGTTAAAACGAACAAATGAAAAAAAAATCGATTATCCTCGATTTCTTTTTTTTTGTTCTTATCCTTGTGATATAAAAAGTATATTTGGTGAAGAAAATGGCAATGACTTTTTCGTGATGAGAAGAAAGGAGATTTTCGAAAGACTAAAATAGGTAATAAAGGCAAAATGTACTTTACAAATGGGCAAAAGTACGCCAAGTTTGCCAGGTCGATAGAAAAGTCATGGGGGTTTCTCTTTTTTTAGATGGAGCTATTAGAATATGCACGAAAATTAAGCGCGGGAAAACATCATTCAGCTCGAAACGATGATGTATTCATCGATCGACTCAATCATCGTTATACAGTCACGATGATCGTTGTCTTTGCAGCGATCATCACAACGCAACAATACTTTGGCTCGCCGATTAGTTGTTGGGTACAAAATTACTGTTCATGTTTTGAATTCATTTCGAATGAATTGTACTTTGTAGGTTCCAGCTCAATTCACTTCTGGCTATGAAAAATATGCGAATGATATCTGTTGGATTATGAACACATACTATGTTCCAATGGGACATGATATTCCTCATACAGAAACAACACGATATGAGCGTATGTTTCACAGTTTGAAAAAAAAAACATTCGATTGATTTGTTTGTTGGGTTTAGGAATGCTTAAATATTATCAATGGTCGCCATTTATTCTTCTTTTCATGGCATTATGTTTTTATTTTCCACGTATGCTATGGCGTTCGTTAAATAATCGATCTGGTCTAGATATCGAAAAACTTGTTGATGCTGCTATGAAACAAGAACAACAAGAGAATCCATCTGAAGAACGAGCTAAAACAATAAATTACATTGCAAATTCTATTCGTATGTACATTGAAAATCGTTATACAACATCGTATACGGATAATCGACCGAAGAATTTTCCTCAAAAATTTGTCTATGCTCTCACATTTTGGCGACGTCGTCATTTAAGTTCTTATATTGTTCTTTTATTTACATTGATGAAACTTTTATTTCTAATTAATTCAGTCATACAAATCTTTCTTTTGAATGCATTTTTGGGCAATGATTACCATCTATTTGGTGTTGAAGTTATTATGAAATTTATTCAAGGTTTAGATTGGGGCGAATCGAAACGTTTTCCTCGTGTAACATTATGCGATTTTCATATAAGAGAAGTTGGTATTGTCCATCGATATACCGTTCAATGTGTCTTACCAATAAATTTATTCAATGAAAAAGTCTTCCTAATACTTTGGTTTTGGATTTTACTATTAGCTGCATTCAATATCGGCGATTTCATTTCATGGTTAGTTCGTATAATTCGTGTCGATGGTCGTTCGGCTTATGTTCGACGAAAATTAGCCATGATGAATACTCTACCGTCACAACATCGTGATGAATTCACAAGTCCGAAACAAGCTGAAGTCGAAGATAAACGAATTACACGAGCATTCGTTCGAAATTATTTACAAGAAGATGGCTGTTTTGCACTTCGTCTACTTGCACGAAATGGTCAAGATATAATCGTCGGTGATGTTATAGAAAATTTATTTGCCAATTTTCGTCAAGAATACATTCGTCAACATATAAATACGGATCATTCGTTGCCATCAAGTGAACCATTGCCTCATTCAACAACAGTCTCACCGAATAATGGACGTTATACATCAACATTGAGAAATACAAATCATAATAATAATGAAGATCAACAGAAATTATTCGGTGGTGATGTCTAGGCAATGGCTCATATCGTGATGAGATCGAATCTCTCTTTCTTGTGCGATCGATGTGATATTTAGTTAATTGAATGACATCTGGTAGAATAGCTTTCTTCCGTCTTTTTTTTACCGCAAAAATGAAATATACAAATATCAATTTTTATGCAACTGATCCGTTCGCTTTTCCTTTTTCACTTTCTTTCTCTCTCTCTCTCTTTTCTTTTCCGCTCGTTTGTTCTTGATCAATTTTAAATTTGTCCAGGTTTTAAAGAAAAAAAAAGCCGAATATGAATGATTAATGAAATTTTCTTCAAGGTTTCGTTTATTAAGAATCATATCACTCGTTTATTGACCTTTGAAATCGAGACAAGTCTATCAATGATACCTTGATTTAAACAATATACACATCACGTCAAAGTTTTATATATCGGTTAACCTTGGGTGTAGTCTGGTGAGACATAATGTAGACCTATGTTTACATATATTTATATAATATATATTTTCGTTTTTTTCGTTAGAACACTGGTACGCATCGACTAAGACAAATAAAAAGGCGTACGAGAAAACACTGCCCCATTGAAATACATCGAGAGAAGAAAAGAAATCATTCACATTTAAAAAAAAACCAAATAAATGACCAGAAAAAGAAGAAGAAGGAAAAAACACAACAATTAAAAATATACATTCTCTTGCTTGATAAAGAATAGAATACAGTTCATTCTTCGATTCACCTAGACAGAAAAGAGAGCAAAAAATAATAATAATAAATATACAATTGCGTTCGAACTGACAAAACAAACAACAAATAAAAAAAAGAGAGAGAGAGAATATATTGCGCGCTACAAGAAATCACGACAAAAAGAGAGAAGAAAAATATGAATAAGAAATAAAAATGAACATCAATCACAAGAGAAAGACTGGCTTTGGCTGTTCATCATCAAAATGTCAATACTGTTCGAAACAAATCCGTGTTTTATTTTGCTTTGACTAGGATAAATTCAGGCATGAACAGACGATGAAACATTCTTAAGTAAATTACGTGTCGATTGATGATGATTTTCCTCTTCTTCAACATCTTCATCATTCTCATCATTTAAATCTTCTTTTTTTGACATATTAACAGGTTTTTGTTCATCATCATCGTCGCCGTCGTCGTCATCATCAACATCATCATCTTCTTCATCGACATTTTTGCACACTTTCTTCTCATTGGATGATTTGAGAATTAATTGCGACCGATTAATCGGCTCCAATTTGACTTTATTCGGAATGAAAACTTCGCTATGTTGTTGTTGACTTGAGAGACTATTTGAAAACAATGGTTTCGTTACTGTTGTTGTCGTATTCGTTGAACTCAATGCGGATGATGTCGGCAGATTTGATGTTCGTGACCGATGACTTGACCGTAAATGTGAATACCAATCTTTGGGTATTGGAAATGTTTGATTACATAATTCACAGCGATGTGGTCGAGTGCCGGAATCATGAGTTTTAACGTGACTATTGAAATTTCCTATCGTTCGATAACTTTTCAGACACAACGGACAAGCATATGGTTTTTCACCCTGGAGAAGAGACAAATCAATGAATCTATTCAATAACATGTAAACGAACACACTTACCGTATGAAAACGAACATGAATTTGTAAATCTCCGGAATTAGTAAAACGTTTTTCGCAATAAGTACTAGAATAAAAACAAAAGTGAAGATCGAACAAGTCTTTCGATTGTATTTACCATGGATAGGGTTTATCATTAGTATGCCGTCGAACATGAATCTGTATATTCGTAACAATTTTCTCGCATAAGCCACATTGATATTTCTTCAAATTGCCCAATTGTTTCGCCATGAAGACTTGTTTTTGACCTGTTTGATTGATGGCTGTTATTGTTAAACCTTCAGCAGTCGGCATTGTTGATATTGATGTCGGTAAATTCTTATTAACATTCGGAATATTCGCATTATGATTTGTCGTTGTTGTCAAACGATGAATACTTGAACTTGTATTCGAACTTGCATCGCTCATGCCATCCATGGATAGATCATCATTGTTGTTATTATTATTATCATCGATTTCATCGAATGAAGGCGATGGAATTGTTGTCGAAAGGATATTATTTGTTGTTGTTACTTCGAGTGTTGCTGGTTGTTTACGACGATTATTTCGAAGTTTATTCGAATCTTAATAAACGAGAAAATCAACAAATATGAATATCAAAATAGAAATAAAAATCAATCGGTCAATTCCACAGCAAAACATGCCGTGAGGATGAAATATAGTTCAGACTCATGCTCGCTTACCTTATCCTATTTATGTATAATTCAATAGGAAAGAAAATAAATAGATATACGTATCTGTGGAAAAAGATAATCTGTGTCAATAAAACTTACTATGATTATTATTGCCATTGGAAAGATTCAAACTGTTATTACCAATGTCAGACAATGCATCAGTTCCCTAAGAACAAAGAAGAAGAAAAATTCAGATTAATTATTATTCTCATTGAATACGAACAGATCGGAGTGAATCTGCAATACGTTCAATATGATTTCCTTTCACCGAGCTGAGCGTTCGACTGTTTGAAGTTGATGAACCGGATATTGTTGGTAATTTAAGTGGAGTAGAATTTTTATTTGTTGATATATCAGTAAGAATACTCGGTTTAACTAGATTAAGACAATTATATGCTGCTTCTTCATCATCATCATCATCATCATCGTTATAATCGTCATCTTTTGTTAAACGTTTAAATTTTTTCTTCGGATTTTTCTCATCAATTTCATTGATTGAACAAGTTTTTCGTCTTAGACTAGTTCGTTTGTTTGACATTGACGTTTCATCGAGTTCTTCTTGTTCAAACGAAGGAATTTTAACAATTAATTGAACACTAGCCGTCGGTTTTTTGTTGTTATTCATTGTTTGATCAATATGTTTCGGTGCTCCTTTTCGTTTTGATTGTCGTTTCGGTTGAATTGCATGATTCAATTTTTCTTGTTGATTTTCATTGTGAACAGATTGTTTCATTCGTTTTTCCAATTGATAATGAACAATTTGAGATGTCTTCCGAAATTTCGAACGAAGCAATTTTTGAACTTGTTGAAATGCTCGAACTGTCGACTCTAATTTATTCAATGATGCGGCACATGTACTGCAAACAGCATGAGAATATTGATCAAGAGAATTGCCTTCATTGTCAGGCAAATGAATATATAAATATCGAACGATAAGATCTCGATAGCGATAAGGTCGTCGTTTGTAAATATTATATACACGTTGATTCGATTGTGAATACCAAAATTTATGATGAAACGATGATGAATCTTTGAGACGTGTATAACATAGACGGCAACGATCTTTTATATTCGTCCCAGTGGCCATCTCTGAAATAAATAAATAAATAAAATCATCAACATGTCAACTACCTGTTTAATTATAAATCATGCATAGCAAAAAGATAATTATTGTTAGATGAGAATGTATAAAAAGATATTATTTATGAAGGTTTTCTCGAGTTAATCATCGACTTTCTTCACACATCCATCGACTGAACTAGAGCTGACAAGTAACAAATAATAATACGAGAGGAAAAAGAAAAGTGACGTATTATAACGTTCACTTCAGGGAGAAAATCTTCGTTCTTCTTCTTTTTTCCTGCTTCTTCAAGCTTCTTTTATGAGAATATGTGCAATGATAATCATGATGATAGTTGAGAACACAAGAGTAGTCTTTTCTCTTGTGTTTCTTCACGGAAATCTTTCGGAAAAGTATAAAAAAAAGAAGAAGAAATAAATAAATATAAATCGATTAACTATTTCTGACATAAAAGAATATGTATGAAGATAGAAAACTGTTGAGGGTGTGTGCAAATGTTAAATAGAGAAACAGGGAGGTAGTGATGAAAAAAGAAGAAGAATATTTCTCGTTGAACCTAGCACGATTACTATTGCTCGAGTATGAACATATTTTCTACGCATGCTATAACTATCATCAGGAGGGGAGAGAGAAAAAACGGGAAGAAGAATACGCCGTTTGCTCATTCATTTCTCTTTCGCTGAATCTCTCGATGATGATGTTCAGAACAGTTCTTTTTTTCTTTTTCTTCTTTCTTTCTATATTCGGTTTTTTTTCTTCTTCTTTTTCTTTTTTTTCTTCTGAAGGAAAAAAAATAAAAAAGACAGGCGCTTTTTTTAAGAACGACAAGACGTGCTTGCTGGTTCTACGGTCAGGATTGAACAGCACAATAGCAATGTTCCTTTTTCTCTCACCAAACTCCTCCTTCGTTTTCCTATTTCTTTTTTCCTCCTCGTTTTTTTCTCTATGCATTATACTCACAATTGCGTGTATAGTATTTCTCTATGTATATTTCTAAAGTTCTCTCTTCGTTCAATTTTCCTCGAACTCGTTCAGACTAAATTGATCCCAAAGAAAAGAATGGAAACGAGAAATAGACTTGTGTGTATGTGCATACATATATTTATGAAAGGCTTTTTCCTTCTCTCTCTCCCTCTTCATTCTATTCATCAATGGAATATATGTGTGTGTGTTCAAAAACTAAGAGAAGAGAAAAAAAACCTGAATCCTAATGAATATTCTTTGTACTTTTTGTCTCCCACATTCTTCCTTTATTGAGAACAAAACCGTTCAACATAGGCAACGCATATATGGAGACCGATGACAAAAAGCAAGACGCACAAGCAAAAGAAAAGGCAAATACACGCTCGCACACAACACCATCACGGAAATGATGTATAGCACAGAGGGGAAAAAACGGAGTTATATATGTATGTGCGTACAACGAGAAGAACAAAAAAAAAGAAGAAAAAAAAGAAGCGGAAAAAGAAAAAATCTAGCACAGACTGACTGACTGATTCAATAGTGATGACAGAATAAAAGCTCCATCAAACTATTTCGCATGATTTGACATGAAAAAAAATCTATTATTTTCTGAGAAATGTTCTACTTTATATATGGAATAGAATTTTCTCTGAAAATAAAATAATAAGATCAAATTGAAACTAGCAAATGGATTTGATAAGTCAATAAACATTGAAAAACTCGACAATTGAATATGAATAAAAGACTTGTCTTGATTCAGAAAAAAAAGGAAAAAAATACTTACTGAAGACAAAAAATGTCCAATTTTATATGTCGATTCGTTTCTTTTTGTCAAGGTGACGTGAAAAGACTATGCACAACAAAACTCAATGCTGCTTCTTCGTTTTTTTTTCTTCTGTCTATTTATTCAGCTACTCATACTGCATATATTATCATCCACCTCTATGTATACTCACATGTTGTTAGTCCTACCTTTCTTCTATGCATATATATATATATAAGATGACTTGGTCTCATCGACTTTCACATATAGTAAGAGAATCTTTATCTACATCGAACACCTTATAAAAAAGGACGTTGTTGTTAATGTATTTTTTCTTTTGCATTGTTGTTCTCTCTCTCTTCCTCACGGTATGTACGCCGATTCTTACCTATTTCGATTCGTACATGAGAGCAAAGAAGAAATACAACAAGTCAATGCAAGCGCGTGGATAAACTTTTATATACTCTCAAGTATGCATGTGTGTTCTTCCTCTTACGAGTCCGCATTTTCTTCTTTACATATTATCAATTTTCTCCTTCTTTACTCCGTTTTGTAACAGACAAATGAAAGTAAAAAAAAAGAATGCATTGAATACATACGTCGCTTCAAGGACGATGAGACCAAGCGTCACCAAGAATCGTCGACGACATTTTCCTTTTTCTCCGTTTTTTTTTCTTCTTCTTCTCGTGTTCTTTTTTTCTATCTATCTATCTATCTGTCTATCTTTATTCGCTTTTTCTTTTCTTAATATACATGATTCGATTCAGTCATCTTGCAGGAGCAACAGCAGGTTTTTCGTTCGTTTACTCCCTATATTGAATTGTGCCGTTTTTTGTACATTACACTCGAACTATACAATACAACCGTCTGTTCTTTTTCCTTCTTCCTTCTCGAATCGTTTTTTTTTTCTTCTTCTTGTAACAAAAAAACTTAATACTGACTGACTGACTGCTTTCTTTTCTGTGGGACTTTTTATGTGTGCGTGCGTTTCTTTGTTTCGACTGCTGCTACCAATACTTCGGTTTTCTTATTCCGATTGCAATATGTACGTTCGTATGTATGAAAAAAAAGAGAGAACGAGAAAAGAAACATGATGTGGTGGTGATGAATAGTGCCGATAGTAAGGGCAGTAAAATAAAACAAGAAGAAAAAAAGAAAACGAACAGCATTTGTATTATGATTGTTGTTGTATTAACTAAACACGAATTGTATTGTCATAATCATCGAATAGATTTTTCGAAAATCACTTGAATAAAAACAACCGAGAATTCTTTCTTTCTTCTTTTTTTGAATAGGTACTCGAGTATGTATGCAATGAAATACATTGCCGATTATTAATAAAAATATTAATGCCATTTGACAGTGTGTTAAATAAATTAGCACTCAAGAGAGAGAGAGAGAGAAATGAAACATAGGTGAAAGAAATTCATTTTTATGTTTCAAACATGAAGCTTGTTTATTATACAAAAAGACTATAATCCTCCAAAAGCTAGATTAAATTAAAAACTAATTAATAATATCAATGCAACCTTTGCGATGAGTGATGAGAATAAAAATTGACTAGACTGTTTGTTTGCCACCGGTAACTAAACATAGACAAGAAAAGAAAAACGATGCATTAAATAGTCGAAATATGAAGATGATTAAGCCATACCTGACAAGATTTCCCTGAAAAGAAATTAAAGTAAAAGAAGAGAATTAATTGAAGAAGATCTTCTCGACGACTTACCCGGAGACATAGGATGAGTCAGTTCCTGCGGCAAGAAAAACAAATGCAGGTGCAAGTTCACGCGGTTGTGCTGGCCGTTTAATAGGATAGTTCGAACCGAATTTCGATACTTTGTCTTTATTAAATGAAGCGACAATCAATGGTGTCCAAACTGGTCCAGGCTGAAATCGAGTCAGTGAGATTTTTTTTTTCGTAAGATTCATTGATTTACCGCAACAGCATTGACTCGAATGCCTTTTTCAATGAGTCGATCGGCTAAACCTTTCGTAAAACCGACGATAGCTGCTTTTGTTGTTGCATAATCTAAGATCTCGTAGGATGGATCATAGGCTTGAATTGAACCAACATTGATGATACAACCACCTTTGGGAATATGCGGAGTTGCATATCGAACCAAATCAAACACTATAGACAAAAAAAAGCATGTTCAAAATTCAACATTGTTTTTTACTCGAGATAATGTTTGTTTTGAATGTATATTCAACACGTTTACGATCAAGTTCAGATATATCTTCCTATTAAAAAACAGAAACACATTTGTTTTTTTGTTTCGTGAGATTATAATCGTACCACTTGTTTTCCTTGATAAGCAGCATTATTAACTAATATATCGATTCGTTTGAATCGAGCAACTGCTGTATCGATAATATGTCGGCATTGTGTTTCCTTGATAGAAATATTTTCTATTCATCGAAATTTGAATGAAATTTACTTCACTGATATCACCAGGCTAAAATAAAATCAAGAAATTACAATTTAAACATTGTTAAATCTTACAATTAAAATGCATTCTCGACCGGCTTGTTCAACAGCCTTTTGAATTTCTTGAGCATCTTTATGCTCGGTTAAGTATGAAATCACAACATGCGCACCTTCACGTGCATATGCTAAAGCAACAGCACGTCCAATACCTGAATCTCCACCTTAATAAACGTTTTTCAATATTGAGCAAACTAATGTGATGATAGGAGTAGTACCTGTAATAACTGCAATTTTATCCTGAAGTTTACCAGTGCCTCTATAACTTTCGAGACCATAATCAGGCAATGGATCCATTTCACATTCCAAACCAGGTGCATCTTGTTCTTGTCCTTTGAATTTCGGTTGTGGACCCGCCTGAAACATTTCACATTTATATTCCGAAACGAAACATACGAGCAAAATCCAAGAATACCTTCATTGGATCACCATTGAGATCATATTTTGGCATTTTTATAAAAACAAAAATTCGTTGTACTGCTTAGAATTCTGTGATAGATTGAAATGACAGCAAAACAGACGCATTGCACTCTCGTGTCACATACACGTGCGCATTCCATGTGGCGCCAAGTTTACCATTGGTTTTCTTTTTAAATAAGTTAAATGTCTATGGTTGACTGTTGGTTGGTTGTTCTTACATCAGTCAATTGTAATATATATTCTAACCTGCCTGCCTGCCTATTCCGTTATATATAAATAAATCGTATAGACTAATGTGATTGTTTGTTTTAGCGAGAGAAAATCTCAATTGAACAAGATTTATCTTAAAATGGCCAGTTATGAATTTTATCGTAATACAACATTGGGTGTGACTTTACAAGAAACTCTCGATGAAATGATCGCAGTAAAAATAACGAAATAATGATTTTGATGTCTGTTTTTATTTTTCTTTTGTAATAGCAAGGACAATTAACTGAAGAGGCAGCAAAAAAAGTTTTGAATGAATTTGATCGATCGATTAATACCAAACTCGATAAAATTCTTAACAAAAAAGTTCAATTTTCAGTAAACAAATAATCGTTGGAATATTTCATTGAACATCCATTGTTTCTAGGGAAAATTGAGTACTTATCGTTTCTGTGACAATGTCTGGACACTTGTATTGAAAGATTTCTCGGTGAGAGATTCAAATACAGGACAACATAATACAGCAGTAGCTACTGCACAAGCACCTCGTGTCGACAAGGTTAAAATCGTTGCCTGTGATGGGAAAAGTATGAGACTCTATTTTCTTGATATGATCATAACGAATAATTTTGATTGTCTTTTCTTTTAGCTACTCAACCATCCTAATAGAATTAGTTTCGATTTGACTGTGTTTGATGTATATTTAAAAATATTTTCCTTTATTTCTTTTTTTTTGTATATTAGTACTCATCAAAGTTTTTTTCTTTTTTGATGGTAAAAAAGAAAAGAAAACACAAGCACCTAATAAAGAAAAAAAAATCAATAGATTTTTGTCAACTTTCAGATGTCGGAATATAGTGATATTGCTGGAAGTGATGATATCATCATAGTTAATTGTGATACACAAGAAACATTCAAGTATAAGGATATGATTTGAGTTCTGTATGTTGAATTTAAATTTATTCTAGTGAAAATTCCTATCGAACTAAGAAAACCAATACGAATGAAGGTTGTTTGAAACGAAAGCTTTTAGTAAGAATATTCAACGTTCTTCTATTTTCAATTGTTTGTAGATCAAACAAAAGAAAATCAAAAACCAAATGAGAAGGTTAGATTCAGAGAGATTTCGAGTTTCAATATTTTATGTTTTCAAAGGCGGTTAATGATGATGATAATGATGTTCAAGTAATGCAAACCGATGCACAAGCCGTCGAATGTGAGAGCGCACCACTTGAACAAGCAACTGCATCGTTGACTGATGCTCAGCATAGTTTGATAACAACGAATGTAAGACAAACGATTCGATATTTTTGTTTTGATACACAATCGTTATGTTTAGCCATTTGATAATCAACCACCTGTGGCTCAATCAACATTAACTGATGATAATACAATATCAGTGGCTAAAGGTAATTATTTACTCATGGAAATATGAAGACGTATAAAAATCTATTCTCATAGATTCCTTACCAATTGAATCACAAACTCAATCGATAACAAATGCAAAATCAGTATATTCCAATTGTTAGTTTTTATTTTTCTAAACATTCAATTCTTGTTTTCAAATAGGATTCCAATGGAGTTGGACTTGATACATCGACAACTGCAAATAGTCAGAATTGAAAAGATTTATTTTGAGTTTATAATTAATTTTTTTTTATTATTAGATTTAAGACTTTATATTTCGCCTTCGACTAGTCTTCTTGATACAACCAATGTCGATGAAGCACAGTAATATATCGAATTTTCATTTTCATTAACTAATCAAATGTAATTACTAGACATACGAATGGAAATATTTCAACAACGGAAATACAAAACATAGGTATGATTTATTCATCGATGAATATATTGAATAAGAAAAGAAAACGATCGTTTGTTTATAGAAAAACCAAAGGATGAACCAATGGATACAACTGATGCGCAAGTATCTTTGGGTAGCGATGGAATTATTGAATCTCATCCTAATCATACAAATGTCGAAGAATCAACAACAAAAACTCGATCACCAACGATCAATAAAACATCCGTAGAAATATTGTTTTTTTTTTGTCTAATTCATTAATTCGAATGAATAATTTAGATTTCACCAGGTCCAAAGACTTTATATTCATTCAGTCAATCAACAACTGATAAATTCGAGAAAATGCTTGCTAAAGTCATTTCACCTTCACGACAATCAACAACAGTCAATAGTGAAAAATCCGATCCAAATATTACGATTGTTAGCTTCGTCATTTGTTTTTCCCATTTAAATATATTTTTCTTTTCGTGTTTGCAGCAAGAGGAAGAAGAACTTGTTATTAAAGAATCGATAACGAAATCAATTCGTCGTTATACAGTCAAAACTGATTTGAAAGGACGTACAATTGCGCGTGATCTTCTTGATGAAGTACGATTAATATTCTTGAGATGAAATTCGTTTTTTATTTTCATATTTTCTTTTAAAAGCGTATTATTGAAGAAAATATAACAACACGAATCGAAGCATTGCCATCAGCAGAAAAGAAACCAGTGATTCGTCGCTCGGTTTCTAAACAGCAACCAGTTAAATCTACTGAACCTGCTCAAAAGAAACCAATTAAACGACGAACAAAAAGCTTGTAAGTCGAAAAACGATCCTTTCATTATTCACTCGAACAATTTTCAGAAAACCAACAACAACAACAAATACGACTACTCCTTCTTCAAAACGAACGAAAGTTGTTCAAAGGCAATCAATAAATCTGAATTCTTGAATATGTTTTATGAATCTATTTTTCTTACAGTGATAAAGGTGAATCGAGTGGTGATGATGATAGTGATAATGATATCCAGGAAATCATTCGTAATGATGATGGTGACGAAGATGATGATATGCCAACTGATAATCTATCTGGTGAAGAATTCGTTCCACCTGTTAAATCTTCTGATCAGCCAATTAAAAAAGGTTTACGTGTATTTGCCAAATGGATTGATGGTCATTTTTATCCAGGCATTATTGGCAATGTCAGTGGAGAAAAGTTTGTTATTATAAGAATTGTTATGAGTTCAAATTGAATTCTCTTCGGAAATAGATATTCAATTGAATTCGACGATGGAGCTAAACGTTATGTCAAACATCAAGAGATTATTCTCAAAGATTATCTCGAACCAAATCAAAATGTTATGGCACAAAAACAGAACGGAGATTTTGAAAAGGCGATTATCAAACGTTTGATTAAGAAAACAAAATCGAATAACTTAGGTTATGTTGTTGAAATTGATGACAAAGAAAAATGGTATCCATTGAGATTAATTTCATTGACACTTGATCAAACAGAAAATTTGCCGTTCATGGCCAAGAATACGACTGAAGGTGAGAAAAAGAAATTGATTTTCGTTTTCAGCTATTTTTAATGAATATTTTTTCAGAAGAATTAAGTCTTCCTCAACGAAAACGAAAACGAACATCAAATGTTACGCAAACACCAAACAAAAAAACGAAAAATACCACTGCTACAGTTTCGCCCAATAAAAGTCAACGAACAAGTAACGATATTTATTTGCAAAAAGCTTTTTTTTTTAATAAAATTTTATTCTTATTAGCATTTACACCAACTCGACAAACGAAATTATTCAATTCAATGTATTTTCTTCTCAGTGGTTTCAATGGTAGGCCATTCATAATGATTTAATCGTAAGAATAAATAAATCATTTCGATTAGATTTGATGGATGTTCGACATAAAATTGAAGAGTCAATTGAAAGTCATGGTGGTAAAGTCATTGAAAAAATGCCGAATGCTGTAGGAAGAAAATGTTGTTCGTTGATTTTTGAAAATGAATTTGATTTTAAATAGAATCGTCGTGATAATGTTTATGTCATTTCTGATATTGCACGTCGAACAGCTAAATTTCTCGAAGCAAAAAAATCGAATATTCCAGCTGTTGGTTATAAATGGATTGAAGAATCAATTGGAAAAGTATGCGAGCATTATTCGTTATAATTAAAAGTTAAAAACGAAAACTTTTCAATTTCTAGGGTGAACTTCAAGATTATGAATCTTATCAATTAGTTTTACCTGAAAAAGAAACGAAAAAAAGTCGAATTATTGAAGATGATGAAGATTAATTTGAATAGAAAATTTATGTGATAGCATATGTCAGATCTGTTTTATCTTTTTTGTGTAGAAACTTCTTATTTTCTACACATATATTTTTTTTGTACAGTAATAGATGTGATTGGATATATCAAGTTCAAATAAATGATAGAATTATGTTTAAATCTTATTCAATAAAAAGACATTGGTATATCTCTTGAGCTTCATTGCTGACGTCTGCACATTAAATATAGATATAGACTATATGAATCCCATAAAATGTAAAGATTGAAAGATAACTATCGTATATAGAAAATACGAATGCTACGGTCAAAGAACATTGTCTTGAGAATTTTCCTCGCTCTCAAATTTTTTATTATTATTGAAAACCAATTTCAAAATATTTGTTTACTTTATTAAACACGAATTGAGGATAGTAAAGTCATCTTACGCAGAATAAAACCGTCAAGATGACTTATTTTTAATTAATACTGAGCAAAGCAGTATTTTTTTCTTTTGATGATGTTTTGAATATGCCTGTTTTTTATAGACACTAAGAATAAAGCCTACAAAAGTCTTTTCAAAAAATATTTAGATTATAATAAGGCTGCGGGAATGTTTTACAATTGTCTTAGCATTAGGTTAGTTGCGACGACATACTCAATCATGAAAATTGCAAATATTATCTTTTACTATTTTATTCTTGGAAACAGTATTATTGGATACATTATAATAGCTTTCGTTGCATTGACGATGTTCATACATCGATCAGTGATTGAAAAAGATAAAATTAATTTTCTATTAGTTGCTAATAATTTCATTGGCATGTTCGTCGTCTATCCTATTTTTATTGATACTGCTATTACTTCAATCTACGGTCTATATCATCCTGAAGTTTCTTTCGATGGTTGGCTATGTAAATTCAAGTTCTATTGTTTATACAGTATCGGCTTCATATATCATGCATCATTTTCTCTACAAGCTATGCATCGACTTTGTCGAATCGTATATCCAACACGAGCTTATCTCCAATCGTTTCGTCTCTATTTATGTCTGTCTATTAGTCTCTGGTTTTTAGGCCCTGGATTACTCTCAGCAAGTTATCTATCCGGTGGACTTGAGTATCTCCCGGACGATTATCATTGTCAATTTGCACCAACAAATCTTGGAAGTTCATTAATTGGATTGTCACTTCTCTTTGTACTTCCATTCATTTGTACAATGAGTTGTTATTTCTATTCAATGTATCATGTTCGAACACGTACTATAGCATTAACAAACATCAATCAAGGAAAGAATATTCGTCGAGACATGATTGTTTTTACACGTCTCGTTATTCTTTTGACATGTCTCATGGCAGTTGCTTTTCCACATGTTATGATTCCAATTGTCTACGCAATTACTGGCTATCTTCCATCTTGGGCAACATCATTTGAATGGGCATTGACTGTAACATCCATAAACTGTGGATTTATTATTCAAATGATTATTTTTCCTCATTTACGAAAAATTTGTTTTCATAAACGTAATATACGCCCAGAAACACAATTAAATGGCACTGCATTTGTACGAACAACGTAAAATACCTGATGAAATTTGAATCAAATAAGACTTTAAAATCTTACATATTTTTATTTTTTATTTTTTAACATAATAATAAAAAGAAAAAAGAAAACAATTAATTTCCATTGTTATCAAAAATCACTGTGTTCTTCAATCCAATCGATATAAGCCTGCACTCTCGTGTAAATACCTGGTTTCATTGGACTAGCACATTCTTCACCATAAGAAACAATTCCATCTATCGTGTACGGAAATTTATTCGTTAAATTTTGTTGAATAAATAGGCCACCACCACTATCACCTTGACATGTATCTCGTTCGCCATTTAAATCTCCACAACATATTTGTGTATTCCAATTTTTTTCTGTTGATGGAGAAACTTCGTTGCAAAAATCATTCGGGTATATGGTTAAATTAACTTGGCGGAGAACGGATGAACCTTTATTTGCACCAGGAGATGTATCGCCAAATCCGACGACAGTTGCGGTTCTATTAATATCTGTTAGTAACGTCGGTAAACAAGCAAATTGAATAGAAAAAGACGGTCGAAGATATTCTTCGAGTTTAATAATTGCAATATCATTTAGTAGTTTTTCAGTGTCATAAGATGGATGCTGATAGAAAGAGAATTGAAGATTTTATTTCGACGAAATCTTAAGAAAAATTACTCGAATCACTTGTTGAACTTTAATAGTACGTTGATCAGCTGTCTTTTGTTGATCGTGAATACCAACACTAACTTCCAATGTCTAAGTAAATGATATTATAAATATACGACATCGTTGATTCTAATACATATCTTACACTTTCTATTGTTGAATAATATTGATTCCAAGTAATTGGAAATGTTCTTTGTCCATAATCAATTCTTAAATAAAGCATTGAAATTCATGAGAACAATAATTGGATTAGTCTTACGTATCACCAGTATCTCGTAGACAATGTGCCTGAAATAAACTTTCAATTATCTTACAATTCATCAAAAACAAAACAAACGGCAGTTAAAATAGTCTTGTGATTAATCAATGTTCCTCCACACATCCACGACATTGAAATCTAAATAATCAATAACGAAAAAAAAAAACAACGTCCTAATTACTCAAGTTTAATCCAATACCAGATACGGAATACCATTTAGATTTGCAATTGTTTTATATCGTTGACGAATAAGAACAGCAAATGGCCAACTATGTGGACTAGCTTCTGTTCCACCGATAATACGTGCATTGGGTGGAGTATATTTAACTCCACATTCTAGATTAAAATCAATGAATATATGAAAGCCGTAAATTGAAATTGTATAATTGAATTACCATCGCATACTGTTCGACCATTACCGGATGTAGATGAATCGCAGATACATTGTCCTTTGAATAGAGATCGATTGATACATTTTGATGCTTTCGGATGACATCTGAGAAAGAAACATGGTTCTAAAAAAAAATTCATTTTTGTATTCGAAATTCTATGATCCGACAGTATAACACACTTAAACTTGCAATTATAAGTATAATTATGGCTGCAATTAGCACAAGTACGATTACAAGAAATAGAGCAAAAAATATTCTCCTTTGTCTTCAATAGAACAAATAAGTTCGACGGTGACTTTATATCGAATAAGTCTGTTTTTACTTTGAAAAATGTTGACAAACACTTGATGAATGAGATGTATCAGCAAGGTAATTCTAAAATTAAAATTCGAGCATGAATCACAACATCAATTTCAATTTTTAACATCAATACGAACATTCATTTCATTCAGTCAGTTAGAAAATTTTCGAGAGGTTCATGATTATTTATTTGTTAATAGTCGTTGCAAAGAAACAAAAATATATATACTCAGCGATGACATTCAATTCAAGGGCAGAAGACGATGGCGACCAGAAAAAGAAAAATCTTCGAAT
>ERZ778020.1191-NODE-1191-length-24725-cov-3.730320_pt1 | contig 24725 bp, 28 predicted proteins | sample MGYA00375750_ERZ778020 | MGnify/ENA primary metagenome ERZ778020 (study PRJEB29350, sample SAMN05389818) | bioreactor metagenome | isolation source: Ammonium sulfate bioreactor | place: South Africa: University of Cape Town | collected 2014-03-17 ...
AATGCACTCGATCGTAATTGTGCAAAATACAAATTCTTCTTCGCCACCAACGATCCATCGATCGGCAAAGTCAAAGAAGAAATCGTCAACGACGAACAAATTCTCCCATTTGACACACAAGATCGTATACTTGCCTATCTTGTTTCGATCGAAGGCAGTACAACATCGAGTGGTGGTGGCAGTGGAAGTAAACCAACGAAACACGCGCATCATTTTCGTGATGATACAATTCTAACATCGACCACGAATAGTTCATTTAACATTCAACAACCACGTTTACAACGTATGAGTCGACGTTATGCGTCAGCGAATAGCGCTGATTATCAGAGATACTTGGGCAAACCGAGAGTTATCAACGATGTCTCAGCATTTCCAAGTAGTGATCTTGAATCGACAACGTTTCTCGATGAAACTGAAGACGATAGGTTAGTGAAATGATTTTGTTTTTGATCGAATGTGAATTTTTTTGTTGTTTAGATATTCGACGGTTACGGATTCGACGACGGTTTCCTCTCGATATCACGGTCGAAATCGTCCTCGTCGAAGAAAACATCGACTTCCATCGGGTCTTGATCGCGTACGTCTCATTTCCCCTTTCGAAATCAAATTCTATTTCGTGTTCTTCAGGCGTCTTCATTCAGCAGTCTCAATTCCGACTCAACCATGACGTTAAATATCATCACTGTTACATTGAATCTCGATGCTGTCAACTTTCTTGGCATCAGTATCGTTGGTCAGAGTGATAAAACAGGTTCGAGTGATGGAGGAATTTACGTTGGCTCGATAATGAAAGGGTGAGACCGTCGAAAATTTGAATAAAAATATCGAAATTTCTCGTGTTCAGAGGTGCGGTTGCGCAAGACGGTCGAATCGAGCCAGGTGATATGATTCTCCAAGTGAACGACATCAGTTTCGAAGGTCTATCGAACGATGATGCCGTTAAAATCCTCCGTGAAACCGTTCAAAAACCTGGGTACGATCGCTTTTTGATTCGAACTTTTCAATAAATTTCGTGTTTTTCTAGGCCAATTAAACTCGTCGTCGCTAAATGTTGGGACCCAACTCCTCGGGGTTATTTCACATTACCTCGTCACGAACAAGCCCGTCCCGTCGATCCACTATCCTGGCTCGCACACACTCAAGCCGTCCAAAACACGTATCAAAATCCTCAGCAGCAAATTCTCCTTCACAATCGCCCGTCGGTCCTCAATTCGACAACGAACATGAGCTCGACGATTTCGAGTGCGAACAACACAATGACTGAAAACGAACGTTTCGGTCTCGATCTTAATTTGACAATTAACTCCGATATGGAAACAATCGTTCGAGCAATGGCCGAGCCCGATTCAGGTTTAGACATTCGCGATCGTATTTGGCTCAAAATTCCCATTCCAAAGTCATTTCTCGGTTCGGATCTCGTCAATTGGCTGTTCGAAAATGTCGATGGATTTGTCAATCGAAATGATGCACGTAAATACGCATCGTCCATGCTCAAAGCCGGCTACATTCGACATACAGTTCACAAATTGACATTTTCCGAACAGTGCTACTATGTTTTTGGCGATATTTATTCCCAAGGTCTCTCGCAATTGACACTCGACGAAGAGCCCGAAGATTACGAATCCGTGTCCGATCAAACGAGTACGACCGATCGTCGTAGTGCCGACTCGTTAATCTCGAATAGCATGCGGCAAAACAGCGTGACAACATTCGGATTCGTCGATAAACATCATCTGCCGCTGCAATCACCGTCGCATTCGTTGTTAACCGATACTTATCATTCGACATCGACGAGCAGCGCTGGTGCGAGTGAAACTCGACAATTAGTCGATGTGCCGAATAAACTACGTTCGAGCAAAGAATCCTTTCAACGTGCGATGACAAATCCATTACCCCGAGAATTTTTTGTTGATGTTATGTAAAAAAAAAGCGAATCTAATTCGCGTTTCTCTTTCTGTCAGATATAATAATATTCAATTTTTCTTTTGGTTTCGTGTATAGAACTTTATCTATGACATTTGTCTTGAGCTCGTAGCATTTTCTCTAGGAAAAAAAAAGATAACTATCTCTCTTGATATTTAATCTCCGTCTTGCTTTTTCTTTTTCGTATACTATTTTTTTTTCTTTGTCACTTGGAACAAACTAATCGTGGTTGTTTTTTTCGGCTTGAAATAATAAATCTAGAATAGAAAATCAAACGGCCTCATTTTCTTCTTATTCGTATTGTCATTGAATTGCTTTTCAGATGTTTATTAAACTTGTTTTGATTAACATCTCAATTGTCCTTTCATATGTAAATAGTTTTTGTTACATGAAAAACAAATATATTTGGATATGTGATAATGATCAAGAAATACAAATTAATTCAGTTTTAAATCAAGATGACATTCAAGAAATCATTGTAAAACATTCACGGTTGAATCATTTTCAAATCGATCAGTATTCGCCAACACTTCGTTGGGTTACTGTGAATCAAAATGAAATTCAAACGATTTCAATTACACGAACAAATCGTGTCGTTTCGAATATTCGACGGATGAATTTTCAATCGAATCAACTTCGATATTTCAATTCAACAACAGTTTCTCTTCCGATTTCATTGCAAAGTCTTTCACTTGCTTTCAATCAATTAGAAATTCTCGATGGACGATTATTTTTCTCATTAACAAATCTCACTAAACTCGATCTTCGAAATAATCGATTGAAACGTATTCTACTTGAATTATTCATCGGTAGAAATATTCAATTGAATAATAATCCAATGGATTATCAATGTTCATCGGATTACTATCGAATTCTATCAAATGTAAATTGTTCATTGCCGAGTTATTCAGTTGAATCTCAACGAAAATCCTACGTACGTTTATCGACAATTACTCTTACTTGTCCGATCAAAGCGTATCCACCTCCGATTATCATCTGGTCGACACCTTTTGGTAAACTAGCTGCAATTAATTCATCGGATATTGATCTTCTTTTATTTGATTCTCACGAGCCAATCTACTCGAAATTAACTGTTCTGTCAGGTCCATTGACAGCTCGAACGAAACATATTCTTCATGCATTGAATTCCAATCAATTAACCATAACACGAGTACGAGCCGGTCTACAAACATCGATTTCTTGTATGGGAATAAATATACTCGGAAATATGACATACAAACATGAATTTATCGTTGAAAATTTCATTCAAAAACATGCGATTTGGAATATGATTTATACGTTGAGTTTCGGCATTGTTCTGTCACTGATTGCCGGTCTACTTTGTACGATTGTACCACGAACATCGTACTATTCTCACAAACATTTGAAAACACCGCCTATCTATCCAACAATGACACCAAATAGTGCAGCTCGAACGCCGCCAAATTTCGAATTAAATCAATGGTTGTCCATAGCAGCTGCAAATATCAGTGGTACGCTCGAACAAGTTCGAGATAAACTTCGTATTGGCGTTCAACATGTCAGTGAACACATGGGTCGAGCATCGGAATTGTTCACAACGAGTGTTCACTATGCTGGAACCTATTTTCAATCGATTCGTGAGACAGGTCAACAACGTTTGAATACAATTCGTGTTCAAACAGTTTCATCTCTACGTAATCCCAGTCAAATCATGCGTGCCGGTATGAATATGTTAACAACACAGGTCAATTCGCTGCGCGATTACTGTGGAGTTATTACCGTTCAACAACCGGTCCCACTGACTGATAATTCTCCGATTTCAGTTGCTTGTTTAGATACACATCGAAAATCATTCATAGACGAATTGAATTTCGTGTCGAGACATCGAGATCATTCGCCATATGCCGGTGATCTACAATCGGATATTGAAATGAATACAGCAGGCGTTGGTCAACTCGATTCAGCTGATAATTCTATTCTCACAGCTTTGGATAATTTTCAGGAAATTTCTCTTACTACTGAAGGACAATTAACGAGTGGAATAGGAATCTTTCACAGTCAACAAGATGATCTTGTCGATGAACCTCATCGGCTGATCATCTACGGGGAACAGTATTCATCTGTTTAGACATTACACGCTTCGTTTTTTTTAGTCAGATTCACATCTTTATTATCTAGGATTCGCATGTCTTTCAAAAATATTTTTAAGGTGCTTTAAAATTAGTTTTTATGAATAAATAATAGTTATCATTATTTTAGATATTGTTTGTCGCCTATGTCGACAACGCTCAATTTCGACTCATCATTCACATTTCGTTTTCTCAAACCAGGTGATCAACATGAAGTGAAAACTCTGTGTCAAGAATGTTTTCCAGTTCGTTATGCCGATCAATGGTATGATGATATTGTTCAAGAGAACAAATACTTTTCTCTCGGCATATGTGATATTCAAACGCAACAACTTCTCGGTTTAATCGTTGCCAATCTACTTCCAATACAAAATTGTAATCATGAAGATCAACGAATATTAAATAAATCTTTTTCATCGACAACAACGGTGTGCTACATATTAATCTTAGGTATTGCAAGAAACTATCGTCGACAAGGTCTAGCTGGACATTTATTCGACAGATTATTACAAAAAGTAGTAGCAAATCCGACATGTAAAGCGATTTATTTGCATGTTCTCCATTCGAATAAACAAGCCATACAATTTTATAAATCGAAATCGTTTCAATATCGTTTACATCTACCGTATTATTATCTTATTGATGGTAGACACTATGATGCCTGTTGTTTTGTTCGTTATATCAATGGTAATGATTTCATTCAGATTTGAATTATGTTCTTTTATTTTATTTCAGGTGGTAAACCTCCGCTAACATGTTCAGATTTATTTTCGAATTTTTGTCAATATTTATTTGCTAACAAACCGTGTCGACTACTGCGTGCAGTGAAATATTTTCTCATCGATCGAATCGTGTTCTTTCAACGTCCTTTGTCGTACAAACCAATTTCTAGTATAATTTAACGAATAAAAAAAAAGTTGATAATTTTAATTAACATTCTTGCTTTCCTTTTGTTCGGACATTGATTAAATTAACAAAAAAAAAAAGAAAGAAATGGCCGTAGCAAATACTTATACGACTTCATCGAGTGATTAAATGAGAAGAATACTTGAGATAGTCGATGAACTCTATCGTTGAGATACAGAAAAGAATGATTACGACAAATTTATTCAGTCAATGTGTGTGTTAGTAGTAGTTGTTGTTTTTTTTTGTGTGTGTATGTTTGTCTCATCTTATTTTAATCTTAAGGGAAATGTGAATGATGCTTATTATATTATGATAAAATAATCGACAAGTAGTGAAGTGAATAATGAAGCTTTCTAAAAAAAAAGCTTTTAGAGTTTCTCTATCTCAAAATGCAATTTGCTTTTCCTATAATCAATTTGTCTCGGCCTTTTAACGAACATTAAGCTCGAATGAGAAAGAGCTTTTTACACGAAATATAATTACGATTAGATTTCGTATTAATATTATTCGTTTGACATGAATACATATACAAAACATAGACAGGAGAGAGAAAAAACAAACAAACTATTCTCATTCGTTTTGTTTATTAAATTTTTCTTCGACATGTTTCTTGATGAACAACACCGAATATATTCATTTCGAATAAACACATGATTGTTATAACTGACAGCCAAATAAATATTAAAAAAACGCCATATAATTTGGTTAAACGACATCGATTAATAAAGAATGTTAGTAGAAATATTATTAAAGCAACAAATAGAACAATTGTTGAATAGACAAGACCACGTGAATGAATTTCAACGTAGAATGGCAAATTATCTTCGAAATTGGCGAATGTTTCATCGGCCGATGGTAGAAGAGGTGCACCGGCTTTGTTTGTCAATGAAAATGTTTCTAATGCCGGCGGTTGATAAGTAAATCTCATGAGATTTCGAAATAACCATGGAATGCCAAGACCCATGAGAATATCGAATACATTCGAGCCTATTGAGCCAGCTATGGCCATTTCCGGATGGCCACGTCGCGTCATGACAATAGCAGAAAAGATTTCTTCGATCGATGAGCCAACAGCAAGAATTGTCAAGCCCATAATACTATCTCGAATATTTAATGTATAACCAACAATAACGACGAGCCAAACAAGAGAATAAGCCAAACCAGCAACCTGAAATCAAACGATAGAAGAAAAATCTTTTTGTTTTGTTTTTTCGTACCCAAATAGTTGACATAACAAAGGTTAACATGTAATAATTATGGAAAACGTCTTTACGGCAATCCGGTATAGTGATATGCATGAGTAGACGAACAGGATACATTAAAATCCATTTTAAAATTTTATATCGTTTTGTTGGTAATTTCAATGGATCGAAGATTTCAGTTGCATTAGCCACAATTTGATGATTATCTGGCGTATCTTTAAGACGTTTCCTGCATGGTTTATATGTTGATCGTCGTTTCATATATCCTGTTTCAGTTGTTGTTGTTCCTCCTGCTACCATTGTTGTATGCGTATTCATCATCACGGATTCGGAAACGGATCGTGCACGAGTTGCCATATGACTTTCTAATTCCAAATTCGTATCATTCAAAGCTTGTAATTGTTCAACATGACAATCAATTGATCGACGTGGATTTTGATTCGAAGGTTGACCTCGAACAAGTCGCGATATTCGATCATTAAATTTTAAGATCAATACGTAAACAACATAGAGTAAAACAAGTGCTAAACCTTCGTACCAATAAACACGTTGATCGTAGATAATCGTAAATAGAACAGCAACAGCAATACAATAGAAACCAGCGTCTCGAACGATGGGATAGGCATCTAATTCACATACGGTTGTTGATATTAATGCGCATAGAGCAATAACAAATAGAACATTGAAAACAGCTGAACCGACAATCGTACCCACTTAAAAAACAAATTTAGTGAGGATATACATTCGAATGAATCGTTTTAGTTATCATTTCAAGCGAAATTTCCTTTGCCATTCCTTTTTCTTTTGCAGCAAAAGAACCTCCTACTTCCGATTAGTTTCTCCATAATTGTCGTGACTAAAACTTACAAGCTATGTCAGATTTCACAAAGAAAACGCCAACAATCGATGTAAAGAATTCCGAAGCCGATGTTGCCAAAGCCATAAATGTTGCTCCTGCGACATCCTTTCAAAGGCAAAAAAATAATCATGTTATCTGTTTGTTTTTTTTTTTCGTTTTCGATAATTGACATACGGGAGTTAGATTTAAATTGTAACTGATTTTTTCGAGTGCCGATGCAAAATAATCATCACAAACAATTTCAATAGCTGCGAATGAATAGAGTATCAATGCGATATGTACTAAAACACCGCCACGACGACGTTGTTCGTTGGTAAAGAATAATTTCGGAAATTCATCGATCGATGCTGTTTCACAATCAGTTCGATTGGTAACTGGCAATGGTTGTGTTTCATCAATAGCTAATGTATTTTTGGTTGAGAAAAAAACTTGAAATATAAAACCGAATAGAACAGTTAGGTAAACTTTTTGTCGAAGCATTTTAATTTTGATATGTCATCTAGAAGAGAAGAGAGTGTGAATCTTTAGGGGTAAAAATCAACCGAGACAAATGGTGACAGCGAATGACTTATCTTAACCACGGAGAAAGAAAAACGGGAAGAATTAGATATTCAATAAGATTTTCCTTCTTTGTATGTGTATGCGTGTGTGTGTGCTGCTGCTCATCTTATGTAAAACAGAGAAAAAAAAACTTATTTCATTTGAAGACTACTGTTACTGACATATACCGAGAAAGAAGAAAAAGAAAAAAACGAGGACCCTGTCCGTAGAAATACTAGGCAACTACTAGTTGTAAGAGGAAAAGATGAAGACGAAGGAAAAGAAACGAACATGAGACTTTATAGTTTACCTGTTAGCAAATAATGTCATTGCTATATTAAGCCTTGTGTCTCTTTCTTCTCAAAAAAAATTGATGAGTAATGTTCAATTAACTACAAACATAAATCTTTTCTTCTACGCATTTAATGTTTTCGGCGTGCCTTAATAATATTTATAGACAGACCGATTCATTATCACATCGTCGTATTGATGCTGTTTTTTTGACATCATCAAACAACAAGTAACAGTTGTATGCATATACAACGAACAAAATTATAATCATCAGAAAAATGATTGTTTTTCCTTGTTATATTCTCGTTTCTCTTTGAGTTAACCGTTTTGTCTCTCCCTGTCTCTCTTTCCCTATATAGGTTTTCTTCTCTCTCTCTCTGGCCCCTTCTCTCTATTTTCTATCTCGTTGTGTGACACCAGGAAGAAAAGGATAGCTAGTCTACCAGATTCTCTTGCGTGAGAAAATATTGCGACAAGCGACACAACGGTCGAAAGACGAGGTTACCAAGCCAGTTCTTCTTTCTTTCCTTTTTTCTCTTTCTTTCTTTCTTCTTCTTCTTCGTCTTTTGCTTTTTTTTGTTAGATGAAGACATGAATGAACAAGATCTATTGCCGTTTCATTTAGGAGTATATATCAAGGCATATTGCATGGTCTCAAAAATTGCAAAATGAAACAGAAAAGTGTATCGAGGTGGAAACAAAGAGAATGAGAGAAACAAATCTTTTCTTTAAAATGCATTTAAATAATGATCACAAAGCATACCTTTGTGTATAGAAAAACAGAATCTCAACGTAATAATTTCAATTAACCTAAAGACCTATTGTGCTTATTTCGAATGTCTCTTGAGATTTAAAAGATTTTAATCATGAAAATCAAACAGTGATATATTTATTAAATTTCTCATTTCTTTTCTTTTCTTTTGAACACAATATTCTTCTTCCGACATTTTAAAAGCCAAACAAAACTCATCATAAAATAAGAAAAGACGAATAGACTTATCTAAACATGTTGACGTTCAAACGGAAATCCATAAAGCTTATCAGAAGAAGAGAAAAAAAGAATCTGCACGGTTATTCTCACTTCCGAAATAATCAATACTATATATATATAAATATATATTTCTCTATTATTAGTTGAAGAGGAACACAAAAAAAAACGACTACTGAAGTTGTATTACTTAAGAACATTTATATTCTCGATCTACATAACGTAGACGATGACAAATTCATGCCAAAAGCTTTTTCTTGAGATAAAACAGAAGTTGTGACAATCAATTATAAATTCTTCCTTCTTCTTTTTTTTTAATTAAACGAAAATTGGATTTATGTCTTGTTGTTTTTTGTTATTGTTTTTTTTTGTTCTTGTTTAGTCATATATATCAAGAAGAAGAGAAGAGAAGAAAAAAAAGAAAAAAAAACGTAATTCTTTCTTTTTTTTCCCTTGTTTTCTTAACGGAAGAAAAAAACAATTAAGAGAATTATATGTTCGTATCTAAGCCATGCCACCCATCCAGTTCGGAACAGCACCGGGTTGAGGGAAACCACCCGGAAAATTTAAATTAAGACGTTTAACCGCTCGACCTTGAGCACGAATAGCGTAGAGTAAAGCGGCATATTGAAGAAGTTTTTCTTCGCCACGTGTGCCCTGAATTGCACGTTCATATAGATTGGCTGCATCTTCGAATTGATTTCTAATAGAAAAAGTAAAACAAGAAGTTAATCGCCAATGAAAATCTCAACAAAATAAAATAGAACCCATTGCATTTGAAGATTGCAAACATTGTCAAAACTGTTTCATTCGACGGATCTAATTCTAATGCATCGAGATAGAGTTGTTCAGCTTCCGCTTTATTTGATGGATCATTAGCCATTAATGTATTTCTACAGAAAGAAATGAATATGTTTTTTTCTTTTTCAATTCTATAACAGTATGTCGACGAACGCTTTTAATGCCATTAATGTTGGATTTTGAGGAATTTCTTTAACGAATTTTTTCAAATATTCAAGTGCTTTTTCCTTACGTTCATTGTCCAAATAACACTAAAGCGAAAAAGAAAACAATCAAAATTTATTGAATTAATTCTGTTTTACCGATGTTAAAGCAAGTGCATAGTAAAGATCATTTTTGCATGTATCATAATATTCTTCGAAACTGCTGAGTGCTTGTTCAATACGATCGCGATTATTTTCCTTGGCACCAAGTTTGGCATCGTTGATTAACTTCTGATATTTAGCACGAAGATTTGTTGGAGAAATGTTCAATGCTTCAACGAAATCATCGTGAGCCTCCGAAAAACTTTCGATTAATGTTTTAAGCTGAATAGAATTCGATGAAAATGAGACAATGAAATGTTCAAATCAACAAACCATTCCACGATGAACACGTGGCGAACAATCATTTGGATGTCTTATTACACATTGATCGTATTCGTACATGGCTCCTTCGAGATCACGTTGATGAATTTTCGTATTTGCTCGTTTTAATTCCGCATTAACTTTCATCTAGATTATAAAAACTTGTGTGTTTTTGGCTTTTCGTATTTCTGCATCATTCAAAACCTTTTCAGTTGCATCGGGATTATTAATCACAGCTTCGAAATCAGCTACAGCTTCACTATAACTACCCATGAGTAAATAAATTGAACCTCGAAGTAGTAAAGTTTGCAATTCATAAAGTGAATTATTCGATGATTCAAGTTCTTGTGTGCATAGTGATGGAATATCAGTGAAACGACCTTCGTCGAATGCTTGAAAAGCACGTGCTAATGGACTATTGGCTTGAGTTGTACGAACTTCATTGATAAAAACTGGATCTAAGATAGGATCGTTTTCGAATTCGTTTAATGTCGTACGAACAAAATCTGTCGATAGTTCGGCAGTACTCTGAAAGCAAAATTCGTATGACAAGAAATGATTTCGTTTTCGTTTACAGGTGGTAATGTTTCAATGTAACGTTTAGCTAATTCACTAAGAACTTTATCGGCTGCCATGATGTAAGCAGGTTGATATGAATCAAGAAAACAAACAGTAGAATAATCTAGATTGAGAAGTTTGTTTGTTTTGTTTTAGGAAGTGTGACAAATGAAAGGCAACCTTCGAGAGCTAATTCTAAGTTTCCAATAGTTTCAGCTGCTCGTGCACGACGTTGAATACACTTCGTGTATTTCGGATTGAGTTCGATGGCTTTCGAACAATCTTCGATGACTTTCTCATAGTTTTTCTACGAAAAAAAAACAAACAAACAAACAGATTTTGAATTGAAAATGTACGAATTTACTAATGATTCCCAAGCGGCAGCTCGGTTTTGATAGAACTGTGAAAGTTCTTCAGTTGATTCCGATGGACATGTTTCAATGGCCTCTGTAAAATTAAGGAAATTGTCAAAAAAAGATCATGATTTTTTAAAAATATCTTGCGTACTTGTATAAGCTTCGATAGCTTCGCTAAATTTTTGTTCACGATATCTTGTATTTCCTTCATTTTTCAATTCAATTGCCAATGTTAAACGATTCTATCAAACACAGATTTGAATTCAGTCAATCGAGCAAGTCAATACCTTCGGTCGACTATCGACTGTTGTCGAATCTGAAGTTGTTTTCGTCAATGGTGTTGGCAGAGGTGATCGACTACCTGCAGATCTTTTCGCTTGCTCCTGTTGTTGTCGATAGACAAGGTACGCTGCGACGCAAACTGCTGTCGGTACACCGATAATTAACGCCCATTTAGCTATACGTTTGCCTAAATCATTTGTATTGCCATTCGACGACGAATTCGTAGCGATTGTGCGTAGAAATGCAGACATTGACAAAGGTTTTTCAATTCAAAAAAAAAGACTAGGAAAAGAAAAGAAATGCATAATAAGAAAAAACCGCTCACGTAATTGGTATGACGATGCACCAATAAAACGCGGAGTCTAGCTCGAGTTTCTTGATTGGCCATCCATTGTTTGTCGTTGATACTTTCGTACTTTTCGTTTCGAGTTCAAAGTTCTTCTTCTTCTTCTATTTAAATCATTTCGCTTTCAATAACGATAAGATAAATATGCAACATTCACGAGCAATTTTAACTAAACTTCCGTCGTCAGTGGTGAGAAAAGAGAATATTTGTTGTACTTATGATTGAACGTTTTCGAATAGAGACTTTCGGTTCAACATTTGAGACAAACACATCATGAAGCTGCATCTGCCGGTGGACTCAATTTCGGTAAATAAATATCAACGAAGAATGTTTAATAAAATTTGTTTTTTTTTCCGTTCAATTTGAAGAATTGAGCTCTGAACAAAAGGAAATGCAACAATTGGCTCGAAAATTTACACGAGAAGAAATCATTCCAGTAGCTGCTCATTATGATAAAACCGGAGAAGTACGTTGAGATTGACACTTTTTGGAGGTGTGGCCACGATGACATTTTTTTAAGTACCCATGGCCAATTGTGAAAAAAGCACATGCACTCGGCTTAATCAATACACACATTCCACAGAAATACGGTTTGTTTGTTGAAGAAAAAAAGTTTAATATTGGAATTTTTATATAAAAGGTGGTTTGGGTCTTGGCATTCTTGACTCGTGTGTTGTCACTGAAGAATTAGCTTATGGGTAAAAATAGAACGTAATCGATTTGATCTGTTTCATCGTTTTTGTCTATATTTGTATAGTTGTACTGGTATTCAAACAGCTATCGAAGCTAATTCACTCGGCGTAATTTCAAAGCTTATGTTCAAGCTATCAGTTGCATTGTTTTTCTTTGTGCTTAGATGGCTCCTGTGATTGTTGCTGGTAATGATGAACAAAAGAAACGATTCTTAGGTCGTATGATCGACGAACCATTGATGTGTGTATGTATTCATGTTAAGAAGTTGAATCAATTTGTTATCAAAGTGTTTAGGGATATTGTGTCACAGAACCTGTTGCTGGCTCCGATGTAGCTGGAATCAAAACACGAGCTGAAAAGAAAGGCGATGAATATATTGTCAATGGTGTAGGTGATGCATTTGAAATCTTTTTCGAACTCAAGAATCTATTTTCTAGCAAAAAATGTGGATTACAAATGGAGGCGTTGCTAATTGGTTCTTTCTTTTGGCTCGTACAAATCCTGATCCAAAAGCACCAGCTAGCAAAGCGTTTACTGCTTTCGCCATTGAAGCCGACAGTCCAGGTTTAACACGTGGTCGTAAAGTCTGTTGTTTTTCATTCGAAAGCAATTTTTTTTCGAATCTCTCGAGTCCAATCGTAGGAATGGAATATGGGTCAACGTGCTTCAGACACGCGTGGTATTACATTTGAAGATATGCGTGTACCAGCTGCCAACGTTCTTGGTAAAGAAGGCGAAGGTTTCAAAGTTGCTATGTTAGTTTTCGATAAAACACGACCACCGGTTGCTGCTGGTGCACTTGGTCTTGCTCGACGTGCATTAGATGAAGCAACACAATATTCTTTACAACGAAAAACGATGGGCAAATTTATTGCTGAACATCAAGCTGTAGCTTTCATGCTTGCTGATATGGCGATTGGAATTGAATCAGCTCGATTAGTTACACATTTAGCTGCTTGGCATGTTGATAAAGGAGAAAAAAATACCTACCATGCATCAATTGCTAAAGCTTTGGCAGCTGATGTTGCCAATAAGGCAGCCACAGATGCAGTACAAGTATGCAAAACACGAATATTTTCTCTTTCTTTTGTAATACTGATTGAAATATGATTAGATTTTTGGTGGCAATGGATTTAATAGTGAATATCCAGTTGAAAAGCTTATGCGTGATGCTAAAATCTTTCAAGTATGTGAATTCTTTATGTTTTTCTATTCGGAGAATATCGAGTTTTCTTTTTTTTTAGATCTATGAAGGTACAGCTCAAATTCAACGTTTAATCGTCTCTCGTGAAATTCTTTCACGTGCCAAATCAACTGCTCAATAGAAAACCGAACAATTAATTTCTCTTTTTTTTAACTTGGACTTTTTCTTCATTCATTATTGCTGTGCAATTACGCATGTAGTTGATTTTTTTATTATTATGTCGGGTAGACTTAGCCTACCTTTCTTTTTCTTTTCGATAATAACATTCGTATTTCATTTAACAAATAAAACAAAAAAGGAAAACATTGATCAACGCAATGTATTTTTGAATTCCACGTGATTTTGACAGAAGAAACGAGAAATCACTATGACAACTAAAGGAGGAAAAAACATTCATCTGTTTTACGCAATATATCGGTGAATTAATATGGCAATGGTCGAAAATGTTCTTCTTATTTGGCTGGATAGCAATTTCGATGAGAAAGACGAAGATTGTCAAAATACTCTCACTCATTTACGTCGACTGATAAACACTATTAACATTTTCACAGACGAAGATGAATGCATACAATTTCTACAAGAAAACATCGAAGATAAAGTATGCATGATTATTTCAGGTTACATTGGCAATCATATTGTACCGCATATACATGATATATCTCAAGTAGATTCTATTTTTATTATCTGTGGTACTAAACAATATCATGAAAAATGGACTAAAAATTGGTCAAAAATTAAAGGCGTATATACAGATATGAAATTAATCTGTGATACACTTAAAAAATCAGCGAAAGAACGTGAACAAAATGCTCTTGGTTTTAGTGTAGTAGCAGTAACTGATGCTGATTCATCAAAAGTGAATTTAGATCGATTAGATCCGATGTTTATGTATACTCAGATCATCAAAGAAATACTTTTGGTGATCGAATTCGAAGATAAACATATTCTTGACTTGACTCGTTACTGTCGAAAACTATTCGAAACAGCGAGCAAATATCAATTGGCTGAGGTAGACAAATTCGAACAAGACTATCGAAAACAAACTCCAATATGGTGGTACACATTCGAATCCTTTCTCTATCCTATGCTCAATCGAGCATTACGATTATCTAACATCGAAGTTATCATCAAAATGGGATTCTTTATCGGTGATCTTCATCGGCAAATTGATGAATTACATCAACAACAATTTATCAATATCGAATCAAAGAAAATATTTACAGTCTACCGCGGACAAGGTATGTCCAAAGGTGAATTTCAAAAACTGTCACAAACGAAAGGTGGTTTAATTGCTTTTAACAATTTTCTATCTACCAGTATGGTAGAAAAGGTTTCGATGCAATTTGCTCAATGTGCTCTGGCAAATGCTGATATGATAGGTGTTCTATTTACCATGAAGATCGATTCACAACAATCAACAGCACCTTTTGCTTCAGTTTCCGAGGTCGGTGCTTATAAAGATCAAGAAAACGAGGTTCTCTTTGCAATGCATACTGTATTTCGTATTCGAGACATCAAACAAATCGAAGACGAGACTAAACGTCTCTTTCGAGTAGAATTAGAACTCACCAATGACAATGACGAAGATCTTCAAATGTTAACAAAACGTATACGAGAAGAAACATGTCCGAATGAACAAGGTTGGTATCGATTGGGTGCAGTTCTGCAGAAAGTGGGTAAACCAAAGCAAGCAGAAGAAGTTTACCAAATTCTATTACAACAAGAAACAGACGAAAGTAAACATGGACGACTCTATTGTCGATTAGGGGATTGTAAAGACAATCAAGCAGAATATAAAGAAGCCATCAGACTCTATAAAAAATCCATCGAAATCTTTGAAAAATATTCTCCAGATGATGCTGATTTAGCTGCTACTTACAACAACATTGGTGAAGTCTATAGAAACACGAACGAATATGCTTCAGCACTTTCATATTACGAAAAAGCAATTCGAACTTGGCGACAGTCACTTTCATCGAATCATCCTAATTTAGCAATGGTCTACAACAACATCGGATTAGTATATAAAAACCTACATGAATATGCTTTAGCACTTTCGTATCACGAAAGAGCACTTGAAATTCAACAGCAATCACTTCCTCCCAATCATCCTGGTTTAGGTTCTACTTATAATAACATGGGAAACTTGTATAAAAACATGGGTGAATATGACAAAGCATTGTCATATTACGAAAAAGATCTTGAAATTAGTCAACAATCACTTCCTCCCGATCATCTTGACTTAGGTGCTTCATATAGTAATATTGGTTTGTTGTATGAAAATATGAAAAACTATTCGAAAGCATGTTCATATTACGAACTAGCCGTGCAAAATGGAGAACAATCCTTATCTTCAGATCATCCGATTCTTCAAAGTCGACGAAATAAACTCGATAGAGTGAAAAATCAATTACTTTCATAATAAAAATTTTTGACAATAAATTGATCCTTGATACCAGCCAAAAAGAAAATATCGAGTGATAAGGACAAAGGTAAAACAGAGAGAGAGAAAAAAAAACATACGAAATTTTTTCCTTTTCACTCTCTCTCTCTCTCTTCTTCTCATATATTAGTATTTGCAATAGTCATAAGTCCAATCATTATCGTATAGGTTTGCACATGCCAAATTTGCTTTCAATTAGTTACTAAACGATCGATACACGTGTAAACAATCTTTTATTCTTAAAATCTAATTTAATTTTCTTTCAAATAAATTGTTGTTTAGGCAAAGAAAAAATAATAATGAATGACGAAACTGCGAACAACAATGAGAACAATCCGGAACAAAAAGATCTTTTACGAAAAATCTACTATCCCGACACGTTATATCCAGACAAATACGTATTCTTGGCTAATCGACGAGCTCAATCAATGGACAATACTGAATCACAAATAGTCATTCCAAATCAAACCACAATTGACAATGAAACCATCGAAAGTCAAAGACAATTATCTGCGGTTAGTATACTATTTTCAACAAATATCAATGTCATCTAGAACTGAAATTTCACTTCGTTTAATATATTTATCAATCTTTAAACGAAACGAATGTGTCGTCTGAAGACTGTATCTCATTGAAGCACATGTAGTTTCGTGCATAAAAATATTTTTCTCGTCGATATGTGTATAGAAAAAAAAAGAACCACCGCACGTATTTTTCTCTCTCCACCCTCCCTTCTCTCTCTATCAATTGTCCTTCATAACTAACGCATATTTGCACATATATTTTTCTCTCGCGTCATTCTTCGGAAGACCACAGTTATTATTCTGTCTCTCTCTCCCTTCTTCTAGTCTGGCAGAGGATAATTGTGATCGATCACACACATATAAAAAATAACAAGCTACTGATAACAGACACAAAATCTTTGTTCTATCTAGATAAATTATGTCTCTTGACGATCAACACGGTATTGAATTGAGTCAGGTAAATCAATCGAACAGAAGTTAGCTAAGGATTCAGAAAAAAAATTAAATCACATAAATAAATAGATACGTATATGATTCTATTTTTGTTTCTTTAGTCTGCTATGTTGGATAGAGATCGTGGAGAATCCGATGGTGAACGTCGTCGATTTGATTACAAACGTTATCTACCATCAGCATTACGTACACCGGATAAAACTGTAATCGATCAAAAGTTTTTTTTTTCTCGTATTCTCAAAAAAATATCTCGATTTTTAGCAACCGCCTACCGTTCTCTTAGAAATTCGATTTTATACATTGAAAAAAACAGCAATGACAATCCTGTGTCTACTAGTACGTGCACGTTTTTGTCTCTCTCTATCACGAATCGACTATTAATAATAGCCGACGTCGTTTTCCTAATAGCGAGACAATAACAATTATGCATATTGATCTTGATCGAAAGGTTTTCTTCTTCTTAGATAATCATCATGAGTAATAGTGTGCAATTAAAACATGTCCTTAAACAAGGTTCAACACATCCGTTTTATAGTACACAAGTCTTTCTTGGAATAATCTCGGTTTTAATAACAGCTTGTATTGGTAAGTTGATTCAAAGAGAGAAAGAGAAAAGAAAAGAAAAGAAAACTTCGAGATGACCTGATGAAGTCTAGTCGTCGTCTAGGATTCGTTCAAATGCTATTCGATTATTATTATTATTCATCGACAAATCTCAATCGAATTCTTCATCTTTCATCGATCATATTGCCGATATTTCTTTTTTTAATTAATCTTATTTTTGTGATTTTCTTGTTTAAATTCTAAAAATATTGATGAATTTCCTTTTCTTTCCGGTTTTAGGTATGATTTTAATGTATGTCATGCGAATTGATTTAAATGATCAATATAAACAATATAAACTTGATTATATTGACAATGCTATCATATGTCTTTTATTCATACTTGCGATTTTCAATATTTTTATTGCAGCATGCAGTTAACTCGTGAAAGTCTCTTTTGTAGCATTTTAGGTCTTTTTTTTGATGATTAAATAAAAGAAACTAATCTGTTGTCCAGTGACATCTATTCATGTTTGACCGATTGGTTTAGATAAATTGTAGAGAAAAGAAGAAGAAGAAAAAGAAGGAAAAGGAAAAGTTAGTTCATTCTATTCTGTGTGTCTTTGTATTGAATTCAGATGGTAGAGGTATGATTAGTTAGGAAAATCAAAGATTTCTCTTCAATGATTTGACATTTTTCAGACAGATTCCACCATGGCATCAGCCAAAAAGCCAGCAGCAAGTGCAAATCCACTAATGAAAACATATGGAGAACGGCCAGTGCCATTTCAATTTCCTGGTAATCAAGAAAAAATGTACATTGGCTCTGAAGTATGTTGTTGTTGTTTTCTTCAATTCGATCTTCAATTTCGCGAATTTAGGTTGGCAATTATCTTCGTTTATTTCGTGGCACGTTGTACAAACGCTATCCATCATTATGGCGTCGAATGATCTCATTAGAAGAACGTAAATGGCTGATCGAACTCGGTTGTTCCGAGTCCTCATTGCCAACGAACTTAACCTTGCTACGCGCGAATGAAGTCGATGAAATTTTGAATGGTGACGATGAAAAATATCGCGCATTGACATTGAACAACGATTCATCGGCATCAAGAGGGTAGATTTCAGAAAAAAATTGTTGAAAAAAAACAACTTGAATGTTTTGTTTGTCAAGGGATAAATCGAAACGATCAGCATGGGTGCCAACATTTCCAACGAATTCTCATCATCTCGATGCAGTACCAGCTGCAACACCGATCAATCGAAATCGAACGACAACGAAAAAGAAAACTTTTCCTTTGTGGTAAAACGAAAACTTTCGAGTTTTCATAGAAAAACAATTCTTTGTCAATTCAGTTTCGATTATACCGACGCGACAATAGCGCTTGAAAATGCTCAGCAAAACGAAGATCTTGTTCCGATTCGACTCGACATGGAAATCGAAGGACAAAAACTTCGTGACACATTCACTTGGAATAAAAACGGTAAAAAACAAAACTTCAATTGCCCATCGAAATGATTTCCTATGAAATTCTAGAACAATTAATAACACCTGAAATGTTCGCTGAAATTCTCTGCGATGATCTCGATTTAAATACAGTCGCATTTGTTCCGGCAATAGCACAAGCTATTCGTCAACAATTAGATTCTCATCATAATGATTTTCTCGAAGATAACACTGATCAACGGATTACAATCAAAGTAGAACATGAAAATTAAATATTTATCTTTCTGATTTTCTTTTTGCTTAGTTGAATATTCATGTCGGAAATGTTAGTCTAGTCGATCAATTCGAATGGGATATGTCTGATAAATCAAATAGTCCAGAGGAATTTGCACGTGTTCTCGCGTCGGAATTAGGTCTCGGTGGGGAGTTTGTGACGGCAATTGCCTATAGCATTCGAGGACAATTAAGTTGGCATCATAAGACGTTTTCTTATAGCGAAACGCCGATGCCAACGGTCGATGTTGCGACACGAACAAATCATGATGCCGAACAATATTGTCCATTTTTGGAAACACTTACAGATGCCGAAATGGACAAAAAAATTCGAGATCAAGATCGAAATACCAGGTTTGAGAAAAAAAAACAAAGAGATTTTTATTTTTATTCAAATTTTCGTTTGTTTTTTTTATTTATTCAGACGTATTCGTCGTTTGGCAAATACTGGTTCGGCTTGGTAGACATTGTATTTAATCTATATCTCTCTTATGTCTTGTTGTTAGTCTCTCTCTGTCTTTTTTCTTGTGAATAAATCAATAAAAACAAAGAAGCGTTCGTCAAACGAAAACACTTGTCTCTTTTGTGCTTTTTCAGAAGTTGAATACTATGATTATAAATCTAAAAGATCCGAGAACACGTTCATTAATTGCTTCACTAACTAGTCGTGGTTTGATCTTGGTGGGTTCATTTGTATTTAGTTACTATTTATTTCGTTCAGCTTTGACCTATCTTGATCCAACGAATGAAGATAAAAAACGACAAAAACAAAACGCAGAACTACTTGCCAAACGATTGAATCTGTCGAACAAATTCGTTCAAGAATTAAACGAATACGAACTGTACATTCTAACCGATCTAATCAATCCGCTTGATTTACATATTTCTTGGAATGATATCGGAGGTTTAGACGAAATTATTAATGATCTTAGACAGACAGTTATCTATCCATTACAACATCCAGAATTATTTCAACAATCGAAATTGTTAACCGTAGCTAAAGGCGTTCTACTCTACGGACCACCAGGTTGTGGTAAAACAATGATTGCAAAGGCAATTGCCAAAGAAGCAGGAGCAAATTTTATTAATCTACAAGTGACATCGTTACTGGATAAATGGTACGGTGAATCACAAAAACGAACAGCAGCTATATTTACTCTCGCTAAAAAACTTCAACCAGTAATTATTTTCATCGATGAAATCGATTCATTCATGAGAATACGTCAAGAAGATGACCATGAATCGACTCGAATGGTAAAATTTCATCGATTGTATTGTTTTCTATTCGATCTTCTTCTTCTTCTTCGATTAGATCAAAACACAATTTATGACTCTATGGGATGGCTTAGAAACCAATGCACACGATCCCACATCGAATCGAATTATGATCATAGGTGCTACGAATCGTGTGCAAGATCTCGACGCGGCCATACTTCGTCGAATGCCAACTCGATATCATATTCCATTGCCCAATGAAAAACAACGTGCAAAAATCTTTCGTTTAATCTTACGAACTGAAGAACTTCATTCGAATGTCAATTTGAAAAAATTAGCTCAACAAACAGTGCATTGTACGGGAAGTGATATCAATGAAATCTGTCGACAAGCTGCAATGCAACGTGTTGTTGAGTCATGTCAACAAGAGAAAGTGACAAAAACGGATCGATTACGATCGATTACACAAGATGATTTTGTTTTTGCTTTGAAAAAAATTCATCATAATTTCAAATAAATATTCTGAGAGGAATGAAAATCTGAAAATTTGTCTTCTTCAGTTGACATATGCAGAACAAGAAAAAAAAACGATCAATTTTTTATTGGTTTTATTTCTAATCCAATCATACTCAAGGAAATATATATTTATAATCTGATGACGAAAGGAGAAATAATACTAATAACTTCTCGTTTTTGCTTTCTTTCCGGACTAGTTTAGTTAATAGTCATTCCAATGGCTGAATCATCAATAAACAAGACTTTGGATGATTTTCTTTTGAATGTACAATCGAAAGAGCCAAATGTTCGATTAGAATGTTTTCCTCAACTTGAAATCTACTTAACTGACGACAATTCATCGATCGATTCATCGGATTTAACTGGTTTCATCGATGGATTGATTAAATGGATCGAAGGCAGTAATTTTAAAGTAAAATTCAATTTGTAAAAGCAAAAGAATACGAATAATATATTCTTTTTTTTTCTTCTCAGATTGCCTGCAATGGTATTCGAATATTAGAATTATTTCTTCAACGATTAGGCTCGTATGAATTCGAACGTTACGTTGAAAATGGTAATTTCCTTTCGATAAGATTGATTACGTATCATTTTCGATAATTTAGTTGTTTCGGTTACAATTGATCGATTGGGTGATGCTAAAGATCAAGTAAATAAACATCTAAAATGACTCTTATCTAATTCATCTGTACATAATTAGGTACGAGAAATAGCAATAAATTTTCTCATTCAATTAATGACAAATTATACTCCTCAAGTAAAACAAAATAATGCCGATAAAGTTCTTTTCTTTTTTCTAATAATAATAATTGTAGCGTATTTGGGATTTAATACAAGGATCTGTATTTGAAAATAAACAATTTCGTATTAAAGAAGAAAGTCAACGTTTACTTGTTCGAACATTGAATGAGTATGTATCATCTAAATTGCCTTGATTCTTGCTCGTTCAAGCACGAATACGAAAGAGATATCATGATCGTTTGAGTCTATTACGCAAGAATGCAAATGACATTTTTTCTCTTCTTCTTCTTCTTCTTCGTTTCTAATGTTGATCAACGGGGTTAGTTAAATTAATCGAGTAAATATGAAACGAAAATGTTCAACAGAGATTAAGTCTCTTTCTTTCTCAACACGTAAGTGTCGATCTACTTTCTCTTCTTTTCTCATGTTCAGGTTTGGTTCATCGACAATTCAACTCAATAAACTAGTACCATTGATCTGTAAACTAGTTTCGGATTCGAATGCAAATGTAAGACTATCGATTGAATTTTACTGATCAACTAATTTTTCGAAATGTCAGGTGCGTCAACAAGCAATCGACACGCTCGTTGAAATCTATCGTCATGTCGGAGAAAAAGTTCGAAGTGACATCGCTAAACGTGGTATTCCTGATGCTAAGTATGACTTACGAAATAAAAAAAAACAACGCACTTCAACGTTTTGTTTCGTTTAGATTAAAACAATTGTACGAAAAATTCGACGATGTAGTTGCAAATGGGCGGATGCTTGCTAAAGCAAATGAAACATCAGATGATAGTATGCATATTTAATTCAGTGATTTGAAATTATGATCATCACACCCCCATTCGAACGAATGAGCGAGAGAAAGAGAGCGAGAACGAGCGAGATACTCAATTGAGAGTCGTATACATATACATATGTACTTGAACTTATCATAGTTTGTTAGCAATGGTTTCACGATTACCATTGATCGAAGAAGAAAATGAGGAGAAGCTGATTAAAGGTCTTTTTTTTTCAAATTAATTTTCTCAAATCTTTCTTAATTTTGTTGTCCTACTTCGTTTTTAGCACGTCCAAAATCGGCAACTACACGTTCAAGACTTAATTCGGACAGTAGTACATCATCGAAATCACGAGCTCATACTGGCACATCATCAACTCGCACGACAACGACTTCGACAGGTAATTTATTCGAAAGAAAACAAAAAGAAAAACTAACGACGCAAATTCAGTTACCTCTCGTCCACGTTCGTCATCGAATGCATCGACTCGAAAGCTCTCGACGAATTCTAATCTCGGAGGTATCTCATTCGTTATCAGTGTTGTTTGTTTGTCTCGTTTTCTACCTGTGTTTGTGTTCTTTGTGCAATTTACATGGATCATCAACCATCGTCTGATTTAGATCTGAGTTGAGCAAAATAAATTAGAAATTTTTTTCTTCGATCTTTATTCACGAAAATCTAATCGAATCTTGTTTTTAGCAACAGCAAGTGGCGCTGTCGATGAAGCTATATTCGAAGAAGCATTCGAAACAACACAAACTATTCTGGTAATCATAACAAAGCAAATTATCTTTGTGTAAAATCAGCCATGTTTGTTAGATCTCATCGGGCAAGGATGTGGAAAATCATCTGGCCAATATTCGAGATATCCTAGCAGATACAAATAACGATTGGGAGAAACGTGTTGATGCTGTAAGAATTTCGATTTCTCCTGTTTTTTTTTGTTTGTTCGAAAGTTTGTCTTTTAGTTGAAAAAACTTCGTTCATTATTGGCATCAGGTGCCGATGATTACGATGAATTCTTTCGTAATCTTCGTCAACTCGATTTGCCATTGGTTGCTACAGTCAAAGATTTACGTTCGCAAATCGTTCGAGAAGTTTGCATCGCTTTATCGTACATGTCCGTTCGTTTGAATAATCGGTTCGATCGAACAGCTGAAAACGTTCTCCCAGCCACGCTAAATCTCATTCAAAATAGTGCAAAAATTATTGCTACAAGTGGTGCCGTTGCTAATCGATTCATTGTGACGAATACTCAATCAGTTAAATTGATTCCATTGATTTTAGCTGGCATTGAATCGAAATCGAAAGAGATTCGGAGGTTCGAGAAAGAAATAGTTTTTTTTTCTGTTAGAAAATTGTTAAAAATTCTTCGTAGACATACATATGAATTGTTAGTCATCATTTTATCGAATTGGGACTTTGGTTTTATGGAAAAACACGGTCAATTAATTCATGATGCGATTAAACGAGGTCTCTCGGATGCCGATGCCGACGCTCGATCATTTGCGAGAAAATCCTTCGGATTATTTCGAGATCATTTCACGTCTTTAGCTGAAATTCTCTTAGCATCACTTGATGCGTCGAAACGAAAGACTCTCATGGTTTGTCATCGTCGAAATGAACTCGATTTTCGAATTATCGATTTTCTTCTAGGGAGAAATGAGTAATGCATCAAGCACGCATTCATTAGCAAGTATCGGCAGTTCGAGAATTCGAACGTCAATTAAATCGACTCGACTTACGAATATAGGTAGGTGAAAAACAACGCTGTTCGCATGAAGAAATCATATTGAATTGTAGACATGCAAGATACAGCAAGTAGTTTAGCTCGATCGTCAAGCGCTAATGAGCTCGCTTTACGACAGAAAAATGCTGCATCAGCTGGTAGATTGATTGAGCTTTGAATTGAAAGACACTATTCCTTTCGGATTAATCCAATTTCTGTGCGGTTTTTAGGTCTGAACACATCTGCAAGTCGACCACGAGCGCTTCCAGCTGCGAAACCATCGACTCGTTCGTCTAAAACAGTCTCTCAATCAACTCCAGGTAGTCGATCGACATCTCCACGTTCACTTCGATCGTCACAGAATCTATCGGCGACAATGCGCACGCCAACGAATACACGTTCACGTATTCCAACTGGATCGAACAATGGCTCGA
>ERZ778020.1212-NODE-1212-length-24357-cov-3.615052_pt1 | contig 24357 bp, 21 predicted proteins | sample MGYA00375750_ERZ778020 | MGnify/ENA primary metagenome ERZ778020 (study PRJEB29350, sample SAMN05389818) | bioreactor metagenome | isolation source: Ammonium sulfate bioreactor | place: South Africa: University of Cape Town | collected 2014-03-17 ...
TTGAGCACAGACTATATTCGGATGACGAGTACGTATGGCTGTATGTAGTTCATATTCGCCTTTAATCGATGGTTTATGAAAATTAAACCATGGTGTCCACGACCAGATTTCTTTGGGTTCACATGATATATCTTGTCCATTGATGATAATAATGATGAATAAATTAATCAAATAAATCGATGAAAGCAACATATTCGTCTCGTTGTTTTCTTCGTAATATTTATTTCAATAGGAGACTTTATGTTTGTTATAATCAAACATCAAGAACAACACAATCGAGACTCAGTGGATTAGAAGGAAATATACAAAAAGAAAAAAAACGAACTACTTCGAAAGATAACTAACGCAAATTTGCAATGATGATATAAACAATATATAATAATATGTCAGTAAGAAATTTTCGAAATGTCATCATTGCTTCATTCGAAATGTGTCTATCGATTTCGAAGGATCATTCTCATTATTCAACAATCTTATATTATGATGTGATGTTTAAGAGAAGGCCGAACATGAATACACATATCATCGTTCTTTTCCTTTAAACATACCATTCGTCCTCTGACGATAATCGGAGGGCTTCCGCTTCTTTTTCTCTCTCTCTCCATCTCTCTCTCTCGTTCTTCTTCGTTTTTATTACATTTGTCTACTGATCTTTTTCTTCTGTACACGAAATAACTTTGATTAGATACCGAAATCTATATTCTTACTTGTTTGATTTGATAGCGTAAATATTGTAATTTGTTGGCACTTATGTGACTAACAGCAAACGTAAATATACTCGGCAAAAGTATGAAGATGATCAATACAATCAACATATAAAGCTTGAAAAATTGGACACATTGTTAAGAATGAATGAAAGAAAGAAAAAAAAAGGTATTTTTTGTCTTACATTTTCATAGGTCATTTCTTGACGTGTATTTAATTGAATAGCAAAGGCAACAAAACATAGAATAGCCAAAAGTGATAAGATTGAAATGAAGAATATATAAGGTTGTAACCAAAAACGTTCGCATGATTTCGACACACTGACATGTGGCGGTTCAACATAGTTTCGACCTTCGTCGATTAAACGTTGTTTTGCTTGAATTTTTGTTAAGCCCTAGAATTTCGACAGATAAAATTCATAAGAGAAGAACGTTTCTTTTCGACATTTTCGTTCATACCTCACGTAGATCAGTATCATATCGATGAACAAGTTCGTCAATTGAAACTTTATGTTCGTCCTAAATGTTAAAAAATATTAGTTTGTGGTTTTGTTTCTTCCTCGTTATTATGATTTTTACATAGACAAGATCAGGATTGACTTCATTCAAATCAATATCATTTCCAATACGTTTTCGTTTCGATCGATAGGCTGGCCGAGAATGATCTCGACTCACAGCCGATCGATACGAAGTAATTCTTTGCGAATCACTTCGATCATCACCATAACCATTTGCATAGCCACCGTTCTATATCGATGAAAAAACAAAAACATTTTTCCTTCGCTTTTTTTCTTTCGAAAAATCTTCTTACCATTTTGATTCTTGTTTAGACACACACAAAAAAAGATTATTCATATAACCTTGAATATGTCGCGTTCAATGCAAAAGAACACGAATATAGACAAACACGCGCAGAGTACACAGTTTGTCCACTACTCTCTCTCTCTCACGTCGGTCAAGACGTATACGAACGAATCATACACCTATACGCGTATGTCTGCATGAGTTTCTATTTTTCTTTTCTCTCTTTCTTCAACGTTCTTTTTCTACCTATCACATTCTTCTTTTTTTTTCACATTTTAAACTTACTGTCGCGAGATAGGAGGGCATAAAAAAACACATACCGTACAGACGAAGGAAATTTTCATTCGGCCAGTATTGCCATTGTCGACATTTTGCGTTCTCTATCAATTTCATCGGTGAAATAAAACGTATAAAGAGAATGGCACAAAATTCGTTCTCTGGTGCTTCAACTCAATTTATGATACACTTTTCGCTTACGATAAAATCAAACTCCCTCTCCCCAAAAAAAAGCAAATGATTTATTGACACAATCTGAACTAAACATAATTATATATTCTTCATCACGAAAAAGAGAGAGAGAAAAAAAGGAAAGAATGAAACGATTTTTAAAATCAAGTCACAACTGTTGGAAGATATTGATAAGCAGTTCGAATTTGATGACTTGTCAAATCGACAGGTTTGATATTTCGACGTGATCGTTTTGTATTATAAAAAATATAAATAAGAATTAATAAAAGTGTGAAAATGAAGATGCCAACTAAGAGACTCGTATGATACCAACGAAACGGTCGACATTTATGTCGATGAGATAGAATCTCCCAAAATTGAAAACGTTCTTCGAAAAATGCATTTTCAATACGAATTTGTTCGGCATGAAAATTAATAAATGATCTATTGGTTTGTTCGTAGATTGGCCAATGAATAGGCAAATGTTTCCTATCATTTGGATTGCCAAATTTAGCAAAATTCGTCCAATATAAAATCATTTTTCGACTCAATTCAATTTCTTCGTTCGTATAAAATGTTTTCGGTTTACGAACTTTAATCGATGATTTACGATCGGAAAAAAACGGACTACCCCAAATAAGATCTAATTCAGCAAAATGTCCGACCATATTCGGTATTAATTGAGAGAAGTATCCAAATTGAAATATCGGCGGATTCGTATAATAATAAACATAAGTTGATGAAAATATGTTCGATTTTAAACGTTCATGAAGAAATCGAACAAGATCGTAATAAAACATCAAATCACTAGGGAATAACAATAATAATTGTTATTTGTTAATGAATTTTTTTTTTGTGTTTGGTTTTACCTGACTAGATTTGTGTAACTTCGCACCAGAGCAGTTAGATTATGTTGATGAGATTTATCGGGAAAAAAACGTTCGTGAATTTCATCGTAGAAACAAAGATAATTGGGATAATTTATTTGCAAATACGTTTTCATGTATTGACTCTTCTGTATATGAGAATAGATTTCTTTGATTGTGGCTGTTAGAGATGATGATATCGAAGTATCTTTCGATGTTGATCGATAAGGAAGCCATGATGCATATTTTGAACGATATTTTTTCGGTATATAATGATTGAAAATATGTTCTTTAGCAAAATGAACAGATTCATCGGCTGTAACTCCGATTAAAATATCGATATTAGTCAATGGGCCTGAATGAATAGTTTCTTCGAGATTGGATGATATTATATCATTATCAATGACTGGAAATCTTTGAGAGACGAGAACGAAAAAAAAATGATTAGAAATTCGAAGATGTTTTTGTTTTCTTACGGATATTCAGGTAGAACATCGAAAACAGATTGATTTTTATATTGAAAATGACTTGATGGGAAACGTTTTAAATATTGAAGATTATTATCAAGATATTTATCATTTAATTTCATTTGATTTTCTTGTAGAACATGATTAAAACGAATTTTAGGATTTCGATCAATTGCCCTAGGATTCAAATAGAAAAATTGATAATAAAAAACAAATGTTTAGTTTTTCCTATTCACCATTCATTTAATGGACAACCACTTTGAGCAATAACTCGAGCTATTAAACCTTGAGAATGTTTCGACATGGCAAGTAGAATTGCATTTGCAGCACCTGCCGAATGTCCAACATAGGTTATGCGTTTCGAATCGCCATGAAAATTAGCCGCATTCAATGAAATCCATTTCAATGCTAATAATTGATCATAGAGACCATAATTTCCCGACATGATATCTGTGTTCGGCGTGAGAAAACCCAAAATATTCAAACGATAATTTATTGTTATGACAATAACATCGCCAAGAGCAGCCACAGCACTTCCATCGAACAATGAACCTGAACCGACTTGATTCGAACCACCATGACAAAAGACCATAATAGCTTTTGCAGTGGATGATTCAATTTTTGGAATATAAATATCTAATGTCAAACAATCTTCATCGTACATATCGATGAGATCAAATGGACCGTAGGAAAGTCCACCTGATGTTTGTATACAAGCCGGTGTTCGGTCAGTAGCTTGAATGATTGATGTTGAATTGTATTTTCGTAGAAGAGACTTTTGAAAACGAACTGGCTTTTCTCCATATGGAATGCCGAAATATTGATGAATGGAAATATGTTCTAATAGAGTTTGTTTGCCTTGAAATAGGCCTGATGTTGTATTCAAACGAATATCATTCGGAAAACTAGAAATATCAATAAAAAAATCAAAGCAAATCGCGTTTGTTATTCATTACTTTTGGTCATCAAATGATTGAATATTTAAAAATTTGAATATAAAAATCCAAATAATAAACACCGAGGTCTCGACCATCGATGAAAGACAACGGCTAAACAAGTGTTTCGCATCGATCTGAAGACATAAACTTATATATATATATATATATATATATCACACGATTCACTTGTACAGAAAAAAAGAGAGAAAAGGAGGGAGAAAGAAAAAAAATAATCGAAGACTCGATTTGATCATATGACTAGTTTCAGTTTTCTGTTTTCTTTTTGACAGATTACTGTCAAAACAAGTTAGAACTTTACTCCATGGTTCTCTTCAATAAGACTCGATTCTTCTATACAGACAGACAGACCGTTGTTGCTTTGAGATTTCCTCGTGCGGAAACAATTCGAAAATTGAACAGCGTATTTTACTCGTCGATAATACCATTGCGAATAGAAAAAAAAGAGAGAGAGAGAGAGAGAGAGAAAGGGAGGAAGAAAAGAAAAAAGGGCGAGAAAAAAAACGAAGAAAGAACAAGATATTCCTTTCGAAAAATCTTTTTGTTATTGTTGTCATCATATTGACAATGACAGCTATTAGTTTTGTCATCAAATAAATAGAAGCGAGTGTAAAGAAATTCTTTTATTATTATTTTTTTTTCTACCCAATTTTCGATCGATGTTAGTAATTTGATTTTTATTTCGATATATCTTCAAGGTTTTCCTCCAAGCTATTTCAGTTTGCTAATGACTGTCTTAATGTAAATTAACATACTTCGACTTTGTACGACGATTTTTTTGCTCTCTCCTTTCTCAAATTTGGCCAACTTAGGAAGCAAAATGAAACGAAAAAGAAACCGGGAGAACCACTCCGCGACTGAATCGTGTTTGTGATAGATTTGTTTATTCTTTTTCTTTCGATCAGCTTTTTTTCTCTTCTTTCTTACGCAATCATTAGTTGAAAGAGAGAGAGAGAGAGAGAGAAGGGCGGCACGATGTACGATACCTGCATGTATTAGATGTACGATAATGATTAATGTGGCACACACCAGAGAAAGAGAGGAAAAAAGTGCGTCGATGGATAGGGAATTTAGCAATGATTTTGACCTTTTTTTTCTTCGACTATTCCGTCAATAATGATCAACAGGATGTTTAGCGGAAAGAAAAATTGAGGAAAATAAATGCGAATAAACAAAAAACAACGCTCACAATGGATTGACGAGTCGTGTTTTTCTCTCTCTTCTGCCCTTTTTTCTTGTCTTTTTATATTAATCAATGAAGTTGAGAAAATGATCAAAGCTTTTATATTCTTCAAAATCTTTCATCTGAATAAATCAATAGTATTGAATTACCTTACCTCGAAACTGTTTTATTAAAAATCAGAAATTCTTTTTCTTCTTCCTCCTCTTTCACCTCATTTTTTCCTCTCCCACTCTCGAAGAAAAATTTCAATTGAAAATGATTACATAAGATTTTACATTTTTACTCGAATGTTCAAATATACATGCGAATTAACGCAAGACGATATTAAAACTAATATCTATGTATTATTTCGATGAAATGTCAAATTTGAAAGATTAGAATATAGACATGTTCAAAATGAAAAAAACGAAACGAATAGGTCATGTGAAACAAAGAAAAAACTTCGAAAGAATTAATTGATTACAATGGGATTTTAGTTAGATATGATGGCATATAATAGAAAAATACTTGCTTGATTCAAGTAATGATATATATGTGTGTGTATGTATTTCGTACGATTGAATCGATTAATTATAAGATTGTTTTTATTTTTCTACACTTGGCAAGTAACTGTTATTCAAAATATATGTCAAGAATCGATTGTGAATTCTTGACACATATATGTATATTGAAGTCTTAATGATGCTTATTGATTCGATTGATTGAAATCTTCGGTTAATCGTGTGCTGATTTGGTTATCAATTCTTCTTCTTCTTCTTCTTCTTCTTTTTTTTTTCCGTTGTTCTTTTATCTAATGTTGTATCATGGACAGTTTGAGTGTTGGTTCGTTCGTTCGTTCTTTTATTCTTTTATTCTGATTGTTATTGTTATTATTATTCTTTTCATGACATTATTAATGTTCGAAATGGCAAATATCGAGCAATACAATGTATAAATAAAGCCAATCTGGACAAGGATTATCGATTAGACAACATTCTTAGCATGAAACAAGTTGATCCCCTCATTGACTTTCTCGATGAAAGATGAATGTGTGTATGTCGATCAGATGTTTTATTTACAAAAAAAAACGAAGAAAGTAAAACCGAAACAATTTCTCAACATCGTTGTGATTTATTCGATTTAATTTCGAAATGTAAAAAATTTCTTTTCCAATTGTGAACAAACATTGAACATGCCTTTCGTTACACAATTATCATAAAATATTTCGAAATTAAATCGAATAAATTTAATTTTTCAACTGTTGATAATAGTTTTCAATCCATTGATCTAGCTCATCTAAATCGTATGTATATGTTGTTTCTCCTGGTTCAGCTTTGTAGACTAATTTGCCTTGATGAATAACATAGAAACGAAATGGCCAACAGCCATATGTCGTATGAAAACTATTGTCCATATTATCAACAAGTATTGGCATTTCGAAATGAACTCGTTTTTGAAATTGACGAGCATTTTCAAGACGTTGTTCGAGAGTTGTCGGTTGATCGACACAGGAAATGGTCTTTCCAGCTGGCCATTGATCACGTGCATGTGCTTCGGCAATATAAATTGTCAACAAGCACAAAACTGGCGAATGCGAACGAAACAATTGACTAAAGTTAAATTACAAGGTAAAATATCTCGAAAAAAAAGAAAAAGGAGGAAATAATTGAAATTTTACTTGATTCGTTCGACAGCCGCCAGAAATGGAGGTCAGGTACTTGAACCGGCTAGAAGTACTAATGGTTGATTGGCTTTAATTTGTGAGAGTAATGTGGTCGGTTCGCCGTCCAATGTGAAGAGTTTTACATCGCGAGCACATTGACCTTGATTGATGAGACCCTGAGTGATTTTATTATGCTTAACTGAAATCAAATCACAAAACGTTGATTTCCGATTGGTTTATTCGAAATTGACATACTATAAAAAGCTTCTTTTATGACAGGATCATCTGGAAAACGTGCTACAGCTGTTCGTAATGCATTTACATGACTATATCCGAAATGTTCGACAACATGCTGCTGAATTAAATCCAATATCATTCTATTCATTCGAACAAAGAAAAAAAAAAGCAAAAGTCTTTTATTCGTATTTGATTTTTTTTAAAATTTACGTTATAGCATTATCATCTTTGTGATGTAAATCGAAAAGTTCTTGAACTGATTCGGATAAACGCAATGATGTTTCATATTGAATCATCTGTCGAAGAATATCCAACGGAGGTAAATCATCACTTAACACTTTCTTCGTAATCGATTCATCGATATCCGCCATTTGAATTAGTTAATGAATCAATGAAAACAACAACAACAACAACGAAAACATAGCGAAATTACTCATGTGTTGTGCAAGATTATTCTTAGTCATCGGCTACTTTAATGAGTCATTGTACTCATGATTTTCTCGTGTTACGCCCTGAAAAAAAAAACAGAACTAATTGTATCGGCTCCTTTTAATATTTCCATTTACGTCAGTGAACCAATTATTCTTATTATTATCGTGAATTTCGATGCAAAAATAAAAACGATAATTACTATAGGCATCGGATGGCTTCATTTTTTTTGTTGTTGTTGAATGTCATGATCACAATTAATTAAGTTTGTGAATATGTCATTCAGACTGTCACGTTTTTTTTGATTGTTTCTTCTTCAGTGAGGAGAAATAAATAAATATAAATATTGTTTGTCGAAAAACAAAAACTTAGGAACGAATAATGAGATGAAAAACAACATCACAGAATATTACAAACAGCACAACTGGCAATTCGATTATTTATATTCGGTTGTTGATGATGAATTGTCATTGGACCGAGTCGATGTTCGAGATGAACTGAACTACGTATTTGAAATTGTTGATTGAGAGACGTGCCAACGGGCGGACCGACATTGGCTGCTGTCAATATCGGTTCAATTGGTCTTGAACGATGAAAATCATTTTCATTCGGCTCATTATAATCGTAATAGAAATCATCTTCGCTCATACTATCATTTGAACTTTCATTGGAATTTTCTGATTCATTCGTTTGTCGATGATGATTTCTTGTTGCTTTGACATGTCGTGCGACTGTTAGTCCAGCAGCATTTGCTGAATTCGCACGTACTGTATTACGTTTATCAAGTGATGACGAATGCACAAGACGACGAAATGTACTCGGTGATGATGATGTCGTGTGACGAGATACAATCGACGCAATTTCATTATAACGTCCTTGTAAATCTGCTGTTTTACCACTTCCACCATGTCCTCCAGCACCTAGATTTACAAATAAGGACATTGAAAGATTGAACTCAATTGCGCACTCGTTTACCTTTCAAATCAACATAAGCTAATTGAGAAAGAATGAGGCTAGCCGGTCCCATTGGAGGCCATAGTGTAACATCGAACATAACAGGTACAATTGGCTTTTTTAACATATCAGCTAGAATCAATTCCCGTTGGCACATATTCGAAACGATGTACATCGGCGTTATACAACAGATAACAACTTTTGCATTTCGTATTCCATGTTCGATTTTTTCATAGAGTAATTCACCGCCACCAATCTGTCCCATGTCCATCCAACAAGTAAATCCGACTAATTCAAGAAAATTTCGTAATTCTTTGACTTCATCTTGAATATCCCATTGATAACTAAGAAAAACAGCTGGCGAAGGATATTGTGCTTCTTTTTCTCGTGAAATTATTTCAACTAGATCATCTCGACCGATTTGTTTCATTGTTGCTAATAACATATCGACAGCTAACGATGAATTACCACTACGTACGATCCAATCAGTTATTAATTGTAAACTCGGATTACGACTCAACGAAAATTGATCAATCACTGACTGTTGATAGCCAAGTTTACGTGCAAGAATTGTCCATGTACGATTTTCACTCGAGAATTTCGTTAGATTAACATTGACTTCGGATGTTGAAAGAAGTTTAGCTGTCGATCGAATCCAACTCGGTAGATTTGAGTCTTCAAAAAAATGATTCATCGATTTTTGATCGTAGAGTATATCGATGATAGGCACGGCACGTGTTGTTGCCAATTTCGGAAACCAATTACGATATTGATTTGTTGGAACACGACGGAATGAACATTCAACAATCTTGAGCAGAAAAAAAAAATGCAAAATATTCGTTTAAAAAAAAAACAAACAAACTAAATACGTACAGGATTTGAAAGACAATGATCAAGATTGAGAAAATGCAAACATGTATTATTCGTACAATAAGGAGTTTTATGTAGATCACACATTTTTCCGCATGGACAAACAATCATACATTGAAATGCAAGACGTCGTATCCAAGTCGATTTCAATTCGTTGAGTAATGATTCAAGAAATTTTCGAATTTTAGCTACAAGATTCGGATCGGCCAGTTGAGTATTATTTTCATCTTGTGTTTTGGTTTGATTCGTTGTTGACGATGGGGAATTATTTGTGTTCGTATTCGAGTTCATTCGAAGAATTTGCACTTTCATTCGAGCGTATTTCATTGATGATGCTGTTAGAATGAGAATATGTTGATCATCGAGTAGAAATTTTCCACGACGATAGGATAATTTCGGTGATGAACCGTGATTTGTTTGCGTCCATTTTATTGTTCGTACGAGTATTTGATGAAAGAGACTTTCTACAAAATCGAATAACGAAATGAATTTAACGGAAAACATTCTCAAATTGTTTTTTTTTTGTTTTACCAGGTAAATATCCATCGAAGAGATAATAGAAAACAACCGATTGATCATCTTTGTCTGTCGTATATTTTTCCATTGAATTCTTTCTAATACAACTCGGTACATAATATTGTTTGCATAGTGTTGTATTTGCTGGTGAATATTTTTCACATAATAAATCGAATTTTTTCAAAAGTGCTAAAAAGATTTGTTTTTGTTCGATGAATGGTTGGCAAAGCTGTTCGAATGTTCGTTCATCGAGAATGCCGTCATCCGTTTGATTATCTGCCGATGGATTTGAAACGAATTTTTTAATTAATTCAATTAATTTATGTGGCCGAAGAATAAGTGTATTTTTCAAGAACATATCTTGACTATTACCGAAATAGACAATAACGCCAAGATCATGATAAAAATCCAGTAAAGTTTTTAATTCATCCGATGAACAGATATTTTGTGTTCGAGCTATTTCACAGATTTGATCGAGTGAAGCATAGAAATTTTCTTGATGTTTTTTCAAACGATTAAGATCACTTTCGAATTCTAACCAACGTGTTGGAATCTGTTCGCCAATATATGATTCATTGAGAGTCACTTCTTCGATTATTTGTTTCAACTGATCAATCTGAATCAAAATCAATTGATAAACATTTATTTCTAAATAATTCAAACAAACTTGTTCATAATCGACTGCATCAGGTCGATGTGTGTCAATTGCAAAATATCGATCGACAACATGTTTAGCATAAGGTTTCGTCGAAATCATCGTTCGAATTTCAGCCATTTTATTTTCAATCTATTTATTAAAAATTAGACTTTACTTTTGTTTTTTCTCTTTGATTTGAAATTGAATCTTACGATTAGATTTTTATTAGTACTGGGAAATGAATTTCGATGTGTGCCCACAAGAATAATCGGTGGCGATAGACGATGTTCGGTACTTTCATCATCGGATGATTGAATTTGATTTATATTTGCTGAATAACAATAGATCGAATGCATTATGAAACTTAAATGTTCGAGATTGGTTATTTCCTAAAAAAACACAAATATCGAGATCAAACGGATCATAAGAGATTCATATAAACTTACTTTGTTCCAATCAGATGGTTGATCCAATTCTTTAGTTAAATCAAAAATAAGCAAATAAATGGCTCTTGATGATAGGAAAATCTAAAATAAATACATGAAAATAAGTTCAATTCGTTGAATTAACATTTCAAACAACTTGATGTGTTATTCCACAAGATGATGTGGAGCCAGGCATGTCCCACAGATCTAAACGTAGTCGTTGTGCATCTTTTGAATTGTCATTTTCGGATTCTTCAGTTTGACTCGTATTCGCGTTACTATTCATTAAATTCGCTAGGATAGCATGAGGATCTGATGATTTAATTTGTACTAATTGTTTTTCAACAAGAGTTCGTATCATCGACGGAACGACTGACGTTGGATAGACAAGTTTGAAATCATCAAGTAAGGTTTCTTTCCAATTCTAAATCAATAATAATTAATTCGATATGTTTTCTTTGAAAATAAAGTCTAATTCATCAAACAAACTTTATCTTTCTTTTCGTGAACTGTATGCAATTCGTAACGTCGTTTTAATAAATTCAAAATAATATTATGAACTAATTGAGATTCATATTCTTGCTGTTCGATATGAATTTTGGCTGTTTCATTTTCATCTAAAAATGACCGATTATCTATTTGTTTTCTATGTATTGTTTTCGCTTTTTTTTTTACTAAAATCATGAATCAATGTTGAAAGAGAATTCAATCGTCGATGATGATTCGATTTTGTCAATGACCATGTATGTGATTGATCGATATTTATTGAACATGACGATGAAAGATCTGTTGATAAATTGTCATTACTAAAAAAAGAAGAAAAAAAAAACAATATTCTTGAGAAAAAGGAGCTTTGCTTTTATTTTTTACATCTCATCATTAGTAACGAGAAATTGTTTCAATTGAGTTTTTCCACTTGATTTTGGTCCAACTGTTAACAAAAGAGTTCGACGTACTGATATTGTACCGGTATCACAAGCTGTTTGAAAATGTCGAATAGCATCCGGTCCGCGAGCTTTAATTTCATATGGAACAACGTCATCTAATTTCCAAGAAAAGAAAAACAAGAAACTTAGAAAATTAAATTAAATCGACAATACCATCTCGAATCAACTGAATTCTAATCGTATTTCCGAAAAGATCAAAAACAAGTCGAAAAGTTCGAAGACCATTATTATTATGATTATTATTTTCATCGATTTGTGTACTATCAATCAATGTTCCTCGAAGAACATTATTAATCGCATAGTTTAAACAATGATTTTTCGTTAACCAAACTGTTAAACGAATACCATTATATAAATGAAGATATTTTTCAATTGAAACCATTGTATACGATGGATTTAAACTCAATTCCATCGTTGATAAAGGTAGATCACTTGTTGGCAGCTGATGGCCAGCATATAAACCTAAACGTAATGAACCTTGCCAAATCGAGCCCGGCTGTTGTTGAATATCGAATGTGACTTTTTCGAATGCATTCAATGGACGATTAGAAAACACAATTGCATTTGCAAAACCATTCGTACGTCGAGCAATGAGACCATCTGACGAAATATTGATTCCGGCACCGTAATTGCTTGTATCGAATAATAATGTCATTGTTTTTATGAACGAAATAAATTTTAAAAAAAAACTATATATAATTCAACTTCAACTCTTTTCCCTCTTCGTGATATGTCTAGAAGAAAACAGAAAAGAAAATAAGTAACTGTCAAATGTGAAATCATGATGAGTTCTGCTGTTTTTTATGACGTAGATGAAGAAGAGAAAAAAAAAGAAGCCCGGCAAATTAGAAAAAGGAAGAAAAGGAAGAGGTTGAGTCTTTGGTATTATGTTGCTTTCGACTAAGTCTAGAAAAAGAAAGAAAAAACGGTATTTCAGCCGTTCAACAAAAGATAGTCAAAGGAAAGAAAGAGACATTTTTTTCTTCTCTTTTCTTTCTAAACGTCGGGGATATGAAAAAAAAAGCTAAGATAAACATGTTTAAATTCAAACTATGAAAAATAATAATCTTCTTAGGCAAAAGATGTTCTTCATGTTTGTAAGCTCAAGAAAAAGAAACAAAAAATCTCTTCTTCATAACTTTTTTTCATTCTATTCAACAAAGGATAAATACAAGTCTGATTTTACTAATATTAATATGACAGATTGTCCAGTCTGCTTAAATAATAAATACCAAACTTGAATAATATAGACCGGATATTTACTTATGAAATTCACACTCTCTAATCCGAGTTCTTCAAAGTAAACTTCCTCAAACCGATGTTTATCAATTTGGTTAATTATAATGAATAATTTTTTAATTTGAAATTAAAGAAAATTATAAGATCAAAGAGTTCAGTCTTTAAGTCAAAATGGTAAAATTTTTGTCAACACCTCGGAATCAAGTTCACATGTGAAAGTTATTTTTAAAAAAAATTGTTTTTGATTTGCCGACTAGTTCATGATTAAAAAAGAAATATTCTGTCGACAACACATAAGAATATAATCCTAGAAGAAAAGAAGTAAATTTCTTGTTTTTCTCTTTTTTTTGATGATAATATGCAGCATAAATTTAATCAAAGGAGATCTTTTACAGTTCAATGAAAAATAACAATGGCACTCCTTCGTATTTAGTTTTCTTTTTCTTTCTCCTCAGACCTAGGATTATAATGATCTCGGTAGACAAAGATTATAAATGAAATAGGTCGGTTTTTTTTCTCGTCTGGAATTCGTTACTGTTCTACTATGATTAACACCTGGATACCTGTTTAATTGAAATGAGATTCAACAGAAATCTGTTAAAACCTTGCATTTTATCAGAAAACAAGATACAAAAAAAGAACGGCAGAAAAGTATGATGGAGTATTAAAAGTGCAATTTACTCAAGGATTCAAAAAAAAAACAATTAGTAAATACTTATTTAAGTACAACTTTCAATGATATTAGTCTATTCTTATGTAACGAACCGTTCATTTTAGTTATTCCATTGAGTTGAGTTATTAATAAAACTACGCAATAAATTATGTCTAAATCAATTTTAAACCAAAGTAGACTCACTTAGACAATCTTAATGATCGTTGAGATTGTTTTATCAATTTAGTCTAATGCTTATTATTAGCTAAATTACTTAATAAAATAACATTAAGAGAAGAAAAGAAAAACAAATGTCTAAAAATATCCTTTTTTACCAGAAAATACTTTGTATATCTGTTTTTATTTTCATTGAAAATTCAAGAATATGCGGAGTTCTATCCAATACGATATAATTTTATTTTCAATATTCATATTCAATGAGAAATAAAATTCGAAAAACACTTGATTGATGTCATTTTTTTTTTCTCGGATGTTGAACATATCCGTCTTATAAACAATCTGATAATGTTCATCTTAACTGAATAGTTTAAAGATGACTCTTAACTTCCTTTTGTTTTTTGTTGACATGTCGCTTTCACAATCGTTTGATCTTATTATTACATTCCGTTCGTCGTCGTCGTTGTCTTCTCCTCCTTCTTTCTTTTCGCTTGTCCATCCGATTCAGTCAATTTCACACATTGTTGCTTGCAACCACATTCCCTGAGCGGTTTCTCTTTTCTCTCGCCAAATTTACATACAAAATCACAATAAGTTTAATCGATGTCATCCCCAAAGGTGCACAACTAAACATACATTGCCGACAAACGAACAACGTAATCGAATTAACTTCTTCTTGTCATTGTATGAGAATATTCGCTTGATTCATCATTCTGATCTCATGCAATCACTTCCGACACTTGCTCGATTTTCTTATCATAACTAAATCTTCTCAATATTCGAAAGTAATCTTCTGCACCTAGTTGTGTGTCTCTCCTCTAGGCATTTCAACAAATCACAACCACACCTTATTCGATTAAATTGAATAATTATTCATGCGAAACGAATGACTTTTGTTTTTCATCTGTTTTTTTTTCATGTTTTGTAAATACAACAAACAAGAACAACAAGAACAACAACCAAGAATAATGACAATTAGAATGCGAGGAAAAAAAAGAGAAAATCAAAACGAATTGTTTTATTTAAAGACAACAACACCGATGAAGATAAAATACTGTCTTTTTATACAGATTATATTTCACATGGAATCGAATGTGAGTACATCGGCTAAAGCAAAGAAATTAAAAGAAAATTAATTGAAAAGAAGAAACAAAAAGAAATATTCATACGTTCACGTTGTCGTTTTTTTGCTTTCATTCGACGATTTTGAAACCAAATCTAGAATGAAGGTCGAATAGTTTTCGATTATTCAACCAATCGAAATCGAATTTACTTTCACTTGTGTTTCATTTAATTGAAGTGATGCAGCTATTTCAATACGTCTAGCTCTTGTTAAATATCGACTAAAATGAAATTCCTTTTCTAATTCCTAAAGACAAAAAAAAGAGATTGTTGATACAAAGTTTTTTCTTTGTTGTCTTCATTACTGTTAATTGTTTATTTGTAAAATTCGTTCGACCAGCATTAGCTGCACTATTATTCATCATAATATTTGTCGATGAGCCATTTATCAGTGATGTACCATTATTATAATTAAAATCAGTCGGTTTTCCTTGAAGAAGAAGAAGAAAAAGAATAAACACATGTCGATATCTACAAGTTGCTGTCTTATCATTGTCTGTTACAACATCATTGACGATGACGAAGAGAAGAAAAAAAAAAGTTCGAATATGTGCTGATGATAGATGATTATTTTGATCTTTTTTCTCTTTCTCTCTCTCTCGGTTTCTTAAATGGCATAATTTTTAATCAAGAATCGATCGTTTCTTTTTGAGAACTAGATCGATCATCTTTCGTGACATGATGTTAGACAATTGCTAGATAGTCTAACTGATGAATTAAACCGAGAGGAGAAGACAACAACAAAAAAAAACTCAAACAGATTGAAGAAGCAAATTCTTTCTCGTCGTATTTGTTGGACACCTGTATGCGTGCATGTAGAAAAAAAAGAAAACAATATTTATCTTCGTATCTGATGGAATACATTTCAGGACGACAAATGAATGAGAAGAATGAAACGACTTCGAAGTTTTTATCAAGATGAGAATAAATTTTCTGAACATATGTGTGCGTTCGAAAGAGGGTGGAGAAGAGAGAATCACGATTCTTTACCGGCTGTTTTCGCTGGTGTACGTTTGATTTGCATCCATTTATATTTCGCTTCATTAGCAACGATAGCAAGTGGTTTTTCATCGATTAATGTTGTTGACTGTTCGGGATGTTGTCGATATTGTGTTTGTTGTTGTTGTTGTTGTACAGTTGATATTGGCGGGAGAAGTGGATTTGTAAATGATGATGTTGATGATGTTGTTGATGATGACGATGATGTGTCATTTGTTGATAATGGAATCGATGAATATTCACGATAGGTTGGTTCGTTGATTTGAGAATTATTTAAATAGATATTACATTGATCAAATGATTGAATTGGATGATATAAAGATGAATTATCACTTGCTGTTGTTAACCATGATGAAGACGATGGAGATGTTTGAGAATTTTCAATACAAAGTTGCTCATAATTATTAACTGGAATATTATTATTATTATTATTATTGCTACTATTATTTGCTGTAGTTGCTGTTGAATATGTTTCATAAATAGTCGATGGTTGAGATTCTAATGTACATGAACGATAAATTGGATGATGTTTTGTACAATAGGATGGTGGAGGATTGTAGATATAATTATCATCGATGATATTATAATGATTCGTTTGTTGTAAATCAACTAGTGAATTATTTGTTGATGAATATGTTTCAATTGGTGTTTGTAGGACAGTTGTTGTCGTTGTTGTTGTACTACTGCTAAGGTGAAAGTGATGGTTTGATGGAAATGTTGTATTCAAATTATGTGCTGTTGGATGTTGATGTTGGTATCGATTCATCATGATAGATGATGATAGAGATTGATATGTTTCTGTTGTGTTCTATATCAGAGTAAGGCTTTTTTTTTGTTCTTTCTCTTATTTTGTTTAAATGATAAATCAATTGACTAAATATTGAAATTAGTTTTTGTTTTGTGTATCGAATAAAATCATCAATCTAAATGTACAAACTGTTATGTTTTGAAAACGAAGAAGAAGAAGAAACGAGTCAAAATATTTTTTAAAATCAAAAATTGATAGATTCTTCTTACATTTGTTGTGAAATATGAGATTGATCAATGGGGTTATGGTACCTTTTCTCTCCTTCTCTCTCCTTCTGTTCGTTAGTCTGTCGATATAGCTTCTTATTTTTTTCTCTTTCCTTTTCTTTCCTTTCCTTTTCTTTTTCTTTGCTTTCTTGATCTTGTGTTGGTCAACTTTCTCGTTTACTGAAAGACAAAAAATTCCCATTGATCCAAATTGTTCGAGATCAACGACGAATGAGATTATTTTATCTCTTTTCTATACACTTATAATGTATATATATATATACGTCTATTAATATGCAAGAGTCAAGAAGGAAGAGCAAATTCGAATATTTCTCTTTTTCTTTTCTTCGTCTTCTCTTATTTTCTTTTGTCATCGACATACTTATAAACTAAAAGAATATCACGCATCGATGCGAAACGATGGTGGATAATACCAATGTGTTAATCGAAGAGCGAGAAGGAGAGAGGATCAAGTTCTCTCGTAAGAAAAAAAGAAGAAGAACGTATACCTCAATCGAAAATGATCTGATGATGTTTCGCAAGTCATTAGCAAAAAAGTATTTGCTTGCAAATGATAATTTGAATGATAGATAGAAGTTAGCTGTTTCTTTTGACAGTATATTAGCACAATTGAGAATTGTTTTGAGATATGCATTGACACGTATGTTTCCTCTTCGTTAGGGAATAATTTTGTGCTACTGTTTCATCGGTCGTCTTCTTCTTCTTTTTTTTAATTGTAAAAAATCAAATACCGACATGAATATTGTCATTCTCTGATGTTTTTGATTTTAATTTTCATATCCTGTCGGCACAAAGAAGAAATATAGCCATTTTTCTTCTTCTTCGTCGTCGTCTGTTTCTATAATTCCGACACCAGTGATTTGTGAGTGCAATGGCACATAGAGAGAGAGAGACTAAGAAAAAAAAATCACGATCGAATTGCTTGACTTCTTCTTCTTTTTTTTTGCCTATACACATATTTGTGAGTCTCTTGAGAGATTCAAAGAGAAGAAGAAGCACATACATATACAACTAAAATCCATTGCGCACACTAACTATAATCACTGAAGTGAACAGTACTCACACGGTGGTGAGCAATGCATCGATCGATCATTTTTCTGACGACGTGTCGACACCCCTTGTGCACACATATACGAAGCACACAAATAGATAGACATCTCTAATATACGAGTGCCGCATACGCGTATATATACACACACACACATACATACATATCTATGTGTATGTATACTGCGGCAAGTGGAAAAAGGAGAAAATGAGCTAGACAATGACGAAAGTGATGAGAAAGCATGTTGAAGGTTGTTGTTGATTGTTATTCGTGCATTTTTTGATGATATCTAATACTTTGTTAAATATATCTTTGAATGAATTGAAAAATATTTCCTATATGATAAAGGAGCAATTGTTTTCTTTAATTTTTAATAAAGAAAAGAAAAAAAAAAGTAATTTTGATCTTGATAATATCGTTTCAACTAAATTCGATTGATAAATATTGACTATTCTAATCGCTAGTAGAAGAGACATTTTTCATTTTGTACTTTCACGATTTGAAACGAAATTCGATCGGTCTTTGAATGAATATTTATCTAAGCTCGTTGTTTTTATTTTCGGCTTCCATTTAAAATAAAAATCGAAAGTCAAAGGAAAAGAAAACTTTGATTGATATTTTGAAATGAAACTTAGTCTACTGATTTTCATCGTTTGGACAGTATCAATCGCATTCGCAGTTGATAGTGAGTTTTATCATACACCGAACATGCTAAAAATTACATTTAGTCTGTAATCCAACGCCATGTCTAAACGCTGCACAATGTGTTGCATTAAATAGTAACACTGATTTCTATTGCATATGTCCAAGTCATTTACCAGTAACTGGAAAACGATGTGATGTATTAAATGTTGGTGGTTCAACAACAACTAGTTCGACTTGTTCTTTTTTTTTCGTATTCATTTTTAAATAGTATTATGGATTTTCTAGTTAGTCCAATGACAACATCACCATGTGCATCGAGTCCATGTATGAATAATGGCGCTTGTTATGTTTCGCCATATTCGAATACTTACACTTGTTCATGCAATCAAAATTATTATGGAGCACGATGTGAACGTAAGAGAAGATCTCTCTAAATTTGATTTGGTGTTTCTCTCTCTTAGATCCACATCGTTGCTTTTATCAACCGGGAGTGTGTCGAAACGGTGCGACATGTATATTTGGTGCAAACGGTGATTTTTCATGTCAATGTCCAATATCCTATATCGGAACATATTGCGAACAGTATTCTCCAAACTCAAGTATTGATTTCAATTAATCAAAAATCTTTCTCGAGTTTTTCTTCTTACAGATACTTGTGCATCTCAACCGTGCCGAAACGGCGGTGCATGTATATCGAATGCTAACGGTGCTTATACATGTCAATGTCCCAGTTCATACGGTGGAACATATTGTGAACAATATCTTCCAACATCAGGTAGTTTCAATTGATGATTCGTAATTGAAATATGTATCTATTGTTTTTAGTTATTTGTGCATCACAACCTTGTAGCAATGGTGGAGTTTGTGTTGGTTATAATAACAATGCAAATTATTATTGTCAATGTCCACCGGAATATACTGGTTCGACATGTAGTAAGTATTTTGTAATTCGAAAGAGAAAAGAACAGGACCGAAGAATTTCATTTATTTTCATAAAAGCAACACCACTCACGGTTTGTCCGGCTGATTTTTGTAAAAATAATGGTCAATGTACATTTGATTATACATTGAATCGATTGAGATGTGCATGTCCAGCAACATTTTCTGGCAAATATTGTGAAATTCCAATTGGTAATAATACAAAAAAATAAATCAGAGCCAAATTTCGAAAACATTGTCTCGTGTTTTTTCAGGACAATCTAATGCATGTGCTAGTTCTCCATGTTACAATGGTGGTAGTTGTACACCAGCTGGTGCATCATTTCTATGTACATGTAAATCACAATATACAGGTCCTCAATGTTCAGGTGCTATCACCGGTATGATCATTGCGAAATATTAAATTTTTGCGGATTGATTGTTTTTTTTTGTTGTTGCCATTTAGTTAATCCATGTGATTCAGCACCATGTAGAAACGGTGGACGGTATGTGAATGAAATCAATCGAGAACGATTTCTAATTTGTTTTGTTCTAGTTGCACAACGGTCGGTAATACATTTCAATGTCAATGTCCTGCAGGTTATCAAGGAGCAACATGTGAAATATCATCATGTAATTTATCGAATTCTTATTTGTGAAAGAAAATATTGTCTTGATTTTAGTCAATTGCTATTCAAGTCCATGTTTAAATGGTGGAACGTTAGTTCTTTGACGGTTTTTTTTCGTTGCAGTAAAATATTGTTTCGATTTTATTAATTAGATGTGTGAATTATCAAAATACATATATATGTACATGTATACTGGGTTATACTGGATCTCGATGTGAAGAAACAACGAGTATGATTACAAAGATTTCTTTTCTTTTTTGTTTTATATTCAAAATTTTACTGTTTGGCTAGGTGTAGCAAATAAACTTTGTGCACAAAATCCTACACTTTGTCAACAAGGAAGCACGTAAATATCTGAATTATTATTTTGCCAATAAGAAAGAGAATAATCTATGATTTGAATACGATAGATGCGTATCGAATGCTACACATATTCGTTGCATTTGTCGATCGGGTACTTACGGAGAATATTGTCAATATACAACAACAGTTCCTACACGTATGAACAATCTTCTTATTTCATTTTCGAACGATTTATTTTGTTTTGTATCTTAGCTAATTGTGGCGCTAGTGATCCATGTTTAAACGGTGGACAGTTCGTAGTTTTCAAAGAATCAAAGTTTATTTTTATCTCGTGAATATTTTCTTTCAGATGTTTATCCGATGGTAGTGCATATGTTTGTTATTGTCCATCACCTTACACTGGACGTCGTTGTGAAACAACTACGACTAGTATGAACATGTTTGATTTTGTGAAAAATCAAAGATATTTTTTTAGATGTTGTTTCATGTGCAAATAATCCAAACTATTGCAAAAATGGTGGACAGTAAAGCGAACGAGAAGAAATGTTCGGTGGGATTTTGAGAATTGATTTGTTTAGATGTATGGTTTTAAACAATGCTCTTTTTTGTGTTTGTCCGAGTGGTTATACAGGGCCGACTTGTTTAACTCAAATAACAGGTAGATTCAGTTCAACGAACAAAACAAAGAGTTATGTTCCTTTTTGTATAGGTCCAACGGATACTATCTGTAATTTAGCTTCGAATATTTGTAAAAATGGTGGAACGTAAGAAGTTTGTGGGATAAAATGTAGTACGAATCCTGAATTTTTAATTTCAGATGTGTACCAATTGGAACAAGTGATTATAGTTGCAATTGTTTGTCAGGCTACACTGGAAAGGATTGCAGTACAATTACTAATCCTAGTAAAGATTTTCAGTTGTTTGATTCAATTATAAAAAATCGTGATTTCGTTTTCAGCTGTTAGCTGTTATTCAAATCCATCGATTTGTCAAAATGGTGGCGCGTAAGCAAATAACCTTAGAAATCAATTTCATTTTCTGATTATTATTATTATTAAAATAGTTGTCAATACGTTGGAGGTACTTATCAATGTGTTTGTGCAAATGGCTACACGGGACCATATTGTCAAACAGGCCCAAGTATCTATTCCTATTTTCTTTTCTCAACTAAATATAATAAATTTTTGCAAATTCTAGCATCGATATGTAGTTCGATAACATGTGCTAATGGAGGTCAATGTGTTTCTTTGTCAGGAGGAACTGCTTGGACATGTGTTTGTCAAGCAGGATTCACTGGAGATCGATGTCAATATTTGATCACCGGTGAACTTCTTTAAATACATTTTCATAATTGATTTATTTCGTTTTTTTTGTTCTATAGGAGGAGGTCGATGTACATCGCAACCTTGTCTCAATGGTGGAACATGCTACGAAGGACCATTTACGTATAGTTGTCGATGTCCGGTTCAATATCGAGGATTACGATGTGAATCAATTTCAACATTTCCAAGTGAGTTACAAATCAAATCAAAAACAAAATAATAATGAGAAATTTTCAGCACCATGCGATAGTAATCCATGTTTAAATGGTGCTACATGTACCAATGCTGGCAATAGTTATGCATGCTCATGTCCACCAGGTTTTGCTGGTCCTGCGTGTGAAACTGATATTCGACCATGTAAAATTAGTCAATACTCTCTAAACATCTGCATTTGTGTCTTTGTTTTTTTTTGTTTCTAGCTACTTGTTCAATTAGTTGTTCGCCTGGTTATTGTTTTTCAAATCCTTCAACTCAACCACCATATGCTTGCTATTGTCCAGATCTTACTATTCAACTGAGATCATGCACTTCGAAATAATGAATGACCGAGAAAAAAAAGATTTTCTATTTCAGTAATATAATAACGACCACTGAATAATTATCTCTCACATAAGCGGTTCATCAAAAATAAATACAATGATTTTCCCCTGAGTTCTTTGCTCTTCTTGTCTTTGTGTTTCTTCTATTCTACCTCGAACAGAATAATAGACAAGGTCGAATGTCTATTTCCATATGCGTTCTTTTCTTCTTCTTTTTGTTGTCCTCTTCTCTTCTTTTCTCGTTCCTCAATGTCAAATTCTGTTTTTCACTCGACAAAGAAACACTAAATGTATTCAAGCTAGACATAAACAATACACATAAATGTTAACCTTGACGGAAATACAACGAAACGTATCATTGTACCATTAAGTGACCCTGAAATGAAGGCAAATCTATCTAAATCGATTTTTATTTTTTTATTTATTGATTTTGCACTCGAATTTCAAAAAAGAAAAACAAAATGATTAGTTTACAGAAAAAAAGCCAACGACACACACATGTATATATATATATATATATTTATATATTTATGTATATATTTCGACAAGAGAAAAAAAGAGACTTTTTTCTTCAATAAAATCCAAGCAATACTAGGACAAGGAAACGAAAGAAAGAAAAACACTTCGTGTAGTTTTAGTTTCTATTAAATACTTAGTTAAAAACCTGAGCGGTTTCGCTGATGATCTGTCTCATTCGACTGTTGCTAAAAAAATGAACTCGGTTCGTTTTTTTTTTATTTTATTTGTCAACAATAGCAAATAAGAGCAGAATGAAGTATACTGTTCGACCTGAGAGATAGAATCCTGAGTGATTTGAATATTTTTTTTATAATCCAAGAGGTGATCTAAGTAACTTGAAGCTATAGGGAAAAGAACATTTGTTTTTGCAAGAGACACAAAAAAAAGGAAAAGAAAATTGATAAAAAAAGACACTAACAACGAATAAACGTTGAATAGATACGTATATATATATATATATAGTATATATTTATTATATACAAATAAGATCTGCTTACATTTTGATCATTTAAAACAATAGAAATACACTGTATTTTTTTTCTTTGCTACTGTTCTAATCATGCCTCACTCATAGAATGAGTTTGCTTTTGTTTCTTTCAAAAGAAACGATTAACTCGATCGAATAGAAAAATGAAACTGTTCAGTAAAGTAAAAGAGACTGTTCTTTGTGCATAAACTACCGGGATGAAATATGTGAATACATTTAGTTTAAAAGATAGGTACCTGAGTGAAAGTAATGTGAGAAGTGAATTTTATGTAGTAGAAATAATTTAAAAGGCAAGTATACGATTATTACCAAAATCAACGACGAGCACATGACCTTCGGGTGTAACACATATTCCACTTGGTCGATCCATTTGTAAAGGACCTGTGCCTTGTGTACCGAATTTTGTTTTAAAAACACCTTGTGGTGAAAATATTTGAACACGATAATTTCGTGAATCAGCAACGAGAATATTTCCTTCGGCATCGATATCGATACCTTGTGGACGAAGAAATTGTCCATTTGATGAACCTTCACTGCCAAGAAATCGAGCCGTTTGAAAGTCGGACGATAAAAATAATAGACGATGATTATTAAAATCCGAGACAATAATATGACCTGAATTAGTAAAAACGACGCCAC
>ERZ778020.1245-NODE-1245-length-23721-cov-4.065284_pt1 | contig 23721 bp, 22 predicted proteins | sample MGYA00375750_ERZ778020 | MGnify/ENA primary metagenome ERZ778020 (study PRJEB29350, sample SAMN05389818) | bioreactor metagenome | isolation source: Ammonium sulfate bioreactor | place: South Africa: University of Cape Town | collected 2014-03-17 ...
TGAATCTAAAATACATTAAATAGAAATATTTTGTAAAAAATACATACGATTGTTTCAGTATATATGTGCATGTGTGCTTTTCTTTTTCTTTTGTATATAATAAATCGATGACTCATTGCAATTCAGTTATGCATTTTGATAAGTTTGTCGGAGAGGAAAAGATTCGACTAATTTAAGACTGATTAAATATTTTCAATGAATAATTTCGATAGATTTCGAACGAGAAATGTTCAGAAAATCGAATGCGAAATCGACAAATGCACGGGTATTCTATGGATTTCTGTTCGTTGATCTATAAGAACGAATTGAAGAGGAGAAAAACAATTAGATGCGAGAAAATTCTGACGAAAACTTATGTTTTGTTGTCTTTTGTAGAAAGTCGCCTTCGTTATTTTTATTCTCAATCAATAAAATATGGGTTTCGGTGATCTTCAATCCGCAGAAGGACTCGGTTTATTGAACAGCTTCCTTGCTGACAAATCCTACATCGAAGGGTTAGTTTTTCAATTAAAAGAAAACTGATTTTGATTTCAAAACAACAAATAGATATCGTCCAACTCAAGGTGATGTTGTTGTTTTTGAAGCTGTCAAAAAAGCACCAGCAGCTGAACTTGAAAATGCCCTCCGTTGGTATAAGCATATTGCTTCATTCAGTGACAGTGAAAAACAAAAGTAGCATTGAAAGAATGATATCGAAATCATGATGTTTGTTCTTTTTTTGTGAAATAGATTTGAAGGACAACGTCAATCAATTGAAAACTATGGTCGACATCAAGGTCAGGATAGTCAACAGAAACACGAATTTAAATCCCTTTCTGTTAATCCAGCGGAAAGTAAACCAGCAGCTGCTGCTGATGATGACGATGATGTCGATCTTTTCGGTGATGAAGATGAAGAAGAAAGTGCAGAAACCAAAAAACGATTAGCTGAATATGCTGCTAAGAAATCGAAAAGTAAAGATTCGATTGTTTTTTTTGTTTGACTGAATTAATATATGAATTTATTTTGTACAAATTAGAACCAGCTCTTATCGCTAAAAGTACCATCATTCTTGATGTTAAACCATGGGATGATGAAACTGATATGGCAGCACTCGAACAAAGCGTTCGTTCAATCGAAACCGATGGTCTTCTTTGGGGTTCATGTAAGTCAATCGTGATTAGTCAAAAACTAGTTTCTATAACGCTAAATCTTTCGTAGCAAAACTTGTTCCACTTGCCTATGGTATCAAGAAATTACAAATTACATGTGTCGTTGAAGATGATAAAGTAATTTTGAATGAAATTATATTAAAATATGAATTGTTCGTTGTTTGTTTAGGTCGGTACCGATTTTCTTGAAGAACAGATTACAGCTTTCGAAGATCTTGTTCAATCGGTTGATATTGCTTCATTTCAAAAGATTTAAATTTGTTTTTCTTATTCTGTAACACGAAATAAACAAACAAACAAGAGAACAGTGTTGAATGATTTTGTGTTACTTAACAAAATAAACAAAGAAAAAACAAACAAACAAGAAAACAAAACACAAATAAAGATTTATCTTGTTTCAAATGTTTTAGATGGCGACTACTGCCGGTAATGCAGTAGAGACAAAACTCTATGTTACCAATTTTCCGAGTTCAGCTACTCGACAACAACTACAACAATTTTTCTCGCGATTCGGTCGCGTACAAGAATGTGCTAGTAGGATGATTTACTGTTTTTTTTTTCTGTTAAATAAAATTGTTTTCTTTGCTCGTAGTTATGTGGAATTCATATGCTTTTGTTCATTATGCAACAATGGAAGAAGGTAGATCGATGTTTTGTTCGATTGGATTGAAAAGAATTTTCGTTTTCGTCTTTAGCTCGTCGTGCTCTTGATCAATCGAATGGTGCTATGTTTCTCAATCGAAAATTGATTGTTCAATTATCAACATCACGTTTTCGACCTCAGCCAAAAGAATCGAATAATTCATCGCCTAAACAACTGATGATTATGCCTTATCAACAACAACAACAACAGCAACAATTAAATACAGTTCCATCTCAATATTTCGATATGATGCCACCAATTGATCCATCACCACCGAATTTCTTTCGACCACCATCACCATTGACACAAGAAATGAATAATTATTATTCAAATATGAAACTAAACAAAGCTCTTAAAACAGGTAATTTTAATCGAATAGTTGCGAGACACGATCCGATTGGGTTCGATACCGGGGATGAGCAATCTTTTGGACACCTTTGCTAAGCAATGATGGCAATAAAACTTTTCGTTAAGATAAAAACTGAGGTATCGAATGACTCAACGGTCTCTTTTTGTTTTCTCTTTACTGTTTGAAACTGATCTTGATCTCTCGTCTTTGTTTGATCAAATAGACATGGGTCTCAATGGTGAACTTCCGAAATTATACTGTACGAATCTACCCGATAATTGTAAAGCCAATGATTTACAACGTTTGTTTTCAACATTTGGTCAAGTTATTGATTGTGTTATTCTTTGGGATTACTACGCATTTGTAACGTATAAATCATTTCATGAAGCTGAACGAGCTCTTATTGCATTGAATGGTTATACATGGAAAGATCGAACATTAATTGTCGAATGGTCACGTGCATCCGGTCGAAAACAACACCAAACATCGCCAAGACACTGTTCCGATCAATCGAATTCAACATCACCTCGAATACGACCAACAAGTCTTGTTAATCTTTCACATAATAATAATAATAATATCAATCCAAATCAATTGTATACACCGAATTCACCAATGAAATCGCAAACATTTAATCTCATGCCCATGATGTCACAACAAACGTATTCGAATCGATTCGATCTCGATCTATCGCCATTTATTGATACAAATACGAATTCATTGTTTTCATCATCATCGGAATTGAATACACCATCATCGGCAACATCGATTTCGAATGTCTATCAACCATCGGATATCATAGCTCTGCTTGAACCATTGAATTCGAATAAATCTATGAATGATATAACCAATGTTCTTTCATCATCGTCAGCAGCAGCAGCAGCTACCGCCACTACAAATACGAACAATCAAGTTCCACCATCGTGTTCATCGGCTGCAGCACAAGAGAATCTTCTTTCATCGTTATTTCATTCGTTCGAACCGTTTAATAAATTCTATTCGAATGATGAACAATCATCGACTGCTTTCAATAATCATTTTTCATCGTTATTAACCACGGCACCTGATAAAAATCACTTTCCAATATCCTATGCTCATAATAATTCATGGCATTAAAAACAAAAATCTTCTTCTTCTTCTTCGTTCTTTTTTTTTTCTGTTTATATCAGCGCGCTTCTTCTTCTTCTTCTTCCTCTTTGTTTGTTTTTTTCTCCTCTAGTCGCACTCGTCTGTCTTTGTCGGCCATAATTTCGCTCTTGTTTCATTCTTTCGCGCTATGAATAGTACTTTAGTTCTTGACACATACGATTTTCTCTTCTCTAATAGCTGTAGTGTTACCTTCCAAACACATTCGTTTGTTATTTGTTTTCTTTCTCAGGTTGTTGTTTTCTTCTTTCTTTCATTGTTATAACTCACATATTAACATGACTTTGTTGTTTTTTTGTTTGCTTCACACCCCGGTCTTTTTTGTTTGTTACAAAATTACATCTATCTGTTGGTTTTTTTCTTAGGTATTTGAACAGTTCTCTCTCTCTTTCTCATTTTTCTCACTGTTTATGTTCGAGTTTTTCATCGATTCCGATGGAATTCTCTTGTTATTGGCTTTTGTTTTCTTTTATTACACCTACTAGCATGTCTAACATCGTTGTTTTCTTTCATTTCTTTCTTCTTTGCATCCTTATTTTTCTATTTTCTGTGGATTTCAACCAGGTTGTTTTGTGTTGAACATGTATACGCACTTGTACTTCAATAATGAAGACAGTGTTTATTAAACGAGAAAAAAGAAGTAAAACGTAAACTTTCTTGACATGATGAAACAAAAAAAAACACTACATACATACATAAATAAATAAACAAACATGCATACTTACTTACATTTGTTCCGTCGACTTATAGATGAGTCGATATCCCGGTCCGCCAGCAGGCGCTCAAGGTCAACCGTTATCATCTGTCGGTGGTTATCCACCACCGGGCATGACAGGTCACATGCCAAGTCCTCAAACAGGCGCACCCTATAATGTCGCGTCACCTTCGCAGTATGTTCAACAACCAGGTCCCGGTCCATCTCCCACACAAGGTCATTATGCACATCCATCGGTATGAGAAAAACAAAAAACGTAATTATTTCTCTCGAATTGATTTTCTACGATTCATTTATCTAGCCACAACAACAAATGATGACGGCACAAGGCTATGGTCAACCGATGATGCACGGTATGATGCCACAGCAACCACCTCAACAACCACAACCAATGCAGCAACAACAGCAGCCACCACAACAACAACAAATTCCGCCACCACAACCTACTCAACAGCAACAGCAGCAGCATCCGGTTCAACAGCAAGATGATTTTGGACTGAAAGTCAAACGATCGTTTACTAATTTTGATACGAATCTTAAAGTTGAACTGCTTTTTCAAATCAAATTAATACTCTCGATTGGTTTTTTAGACATTTTTACATGAATATTCATCTATTTTACAAATGGACGATGCACGATTAAAGTAAATAGCTTCATTAATTCATTCATTCACTTCTCGAATTGAAATCATCATCTAGTTCTCAAACTCCTGATGCTCTTGCTCAAACATCACAAAATCTCGTCCGTCGTTATGAAAGTCTTCTCGTTTCTCTCGATAATCTCGAGGCTAATCTCGTAAAACTACAGAAATTCAACTCATCTCTTATCTATATGATTTATTTTCCTAGCGTATGTTACAAGATTATACATCGACAATGAATAATTTTCGTCGTTACATGCCATCACATCAAGCTGTCATGGAATCAAGTACTCATGCGGGCCATCCACTGATCCCTTTAACCCCTCAACTTGGCCGAGCAGTCGATCCCGTTCAATATCAATTCCTATTGAATAAAATTCAAACGCAAATCGATTCATTTAATGCACTACGTGAGCTCGGAAAGAAATTTCTTGATTCATCATCGACAAACAACGGCAATACAAATTCGACAATGAAATAATAAACTTTATCTTCTATTTGTTCTTTATTGTATAATAAAATATAAAATAAAAACAAGAGTCAGAGAATACGACAAAGAAAGACAAAACTGAAATCATGATCGAAGTAGAACAAGAATACGAAACGATTGTGGAAAGTTCGTTGCCACAGATTTTCAGTACGGATTTTCAAAATTCTGTACAATTTCTCATTAGTGAATGCATCGGTTCGATTGCAGCGAATTATTCTGTAAGATTGAATTTTATTCGTTTGTCTCAATCATAGAAAAGTTCGATTCCGTTTAGGTTGAATACAAATATTTAAGTACATTTACATATTATCCACCTTTGACTGGTGAACAACTACGAACTCTTACCATTGACAAAATAACATGTAAAGAAGTCAAAAATAAGTTAACTGACGAAATATTCAAACGAATCGAATCGAAATATTCAGATGAAATCAGTCAATGGAATTCGATTCGTCAAGTAACAGCGAAAAAATTTATTTTTAATTCACTCGAATATGCTGTCGATTCATTTCGAGAGAAATTACGCGAAAATACGCAAACAAATATTACCATTCAACGTTTCATTCTGTTTAAAGACTTACTAAAGCTCGTCTAAGAAAAACAAAACATAACGAAATTTCTTTCTTTTTTCTTTTTTTTTCTCTTTTTCGTTTGATTAATTCTGAATAAATATGCAATAATCACATCACAAGTATGCATTCATTCGAACAGAAAAAGTATGTGGATAAAAAAACAACTAGCGACTTCTATTCGACTTTCTGTTATTGGACTTCAACGATATCGAGTCATTTAAACTATTTGTTTATTCGATGTATGTTGAAAAATTACATATTTTTTCTCTTTTAGATTTCAATAACAGTACTAATGGAAGCAAATAATTCTCAAATACCATCGGTAGCTTTGTTTGTAACACGATCTGAAATCGATTTTTCTCATCGTTCAGCAAATCCAATATGTCAACGATGGTTCATGGTTTTGTATTTGAAATCCGAAGCGAAAGAACTTGCATTAACAGTAAAATATATTTCGAAATTCTATTTTTGTTTGTTCGTTCGTTTCATATTTAGGTCTATCCTGTTAATATGAAAAATCCTGAACAAGAATTCAAAAAAGCTTATAATTCAAATCCACCAGTAGTTGTTTTCGATGAAAACAATGATAAATCATCTCAAGTTGTTCTCACTGATAATCTTGATATTGATGTTGAAATAAGTAAACGTTTTCCTGTAACAAATCTTTATTCATTAAAAGAAGCTGAAGATATTTGTTCGAATGTATTCATTAAATTTCATGCCTATTTAAAATCACCATCGAATGATCCTCAAGAACAATTGAAATTACGTAGTTTATTGAGTGAATTTAAACGTATTAATGATTATTTAGAAGAGAATGGCACGAAATTCTTATCGGCTAATGAAATGACATCGGTCGATTGTGATCTTATGCCGAAATTACAACACATACGTATAGCGGGCAAATATTTTAAGAATCTCGATATTCCCAATGATCTGACGACACTTTGGTCGTACATGCAACGTTGTTATCAAACGAAAGCATTCCAAGAATCATGCCCATTCGATCAAGATATTTTAATGCATTACGAAGGTAAAGTCGGTGGCAACGTCAAATCGTTGGGTAAAACACCAACTTTACAACAACCAACAATGACATTAACAATCCCCGAACAACAATGAATAGAATTCAAAAAAACATTCTTTTGCCTTTTTTTCATTTTGTTTATGTACGCTTTTTTCTCTCGCTCTCTCTCTCTCTTTTTTCTGAATGATCGATCGATGAAACGAAAAAAAAAACTGGTCAAATAGAAACTACGATTTCGTTGATATTTTGTTTTTATTCTAGAAGAAAGAAAATGGACGAAGCACAAGAAATAGATATGGTAGATACGCTTTTTGTTTGCCTGTATTTTGCATGCTGACAACTCTTTTCTGTAGGATGCTGTTGTGAGTTTTAAAGGTGGTAAATCATTGATAATAGCGGGTCAACAAGAACGAATTGCATCACAAATACAATCGAGAAATTTACTTGTTTCATCGAATCGATACGGTTATGTGTTCTATGCAACCGAAGACGATGGTCTTGCGATTATTTCATCGGCATATATCGATGAACAATCGCGATATTTAACTAAAACAACTGAAGATGATGACGATGATGATGCAAATCATCAGAATAAAGACGAAACTCCATCGATTTTCTATCGACCGTATATACCTGGTCAACAATTAAAGAAAAAAAATTCGCCAATTACACCGATTTGGATTGCATTGAATGCCGATGAAAGTATTCTTGGTGTTGTTCTTACACAAGCTGACGCACAATGTTGGCTAATTATTTTCTATGATATTGTAAAGCTAATTCAAATGGTAAGATTTCATTTCAAAGAAAAATATACACGTAAATTTGAGAGTGAAAACATTTTAGTCCGATTCAACACCGATCTGTCCACCGTCACGATTATCGAGTGACGCAATTGGTGATACAATACAGAATTTTTCATGGAATCCTGCCATACCGAATATGTTTGCATATATCGATGGAACAGGCGCTGTTTCAACATTTGAAATCGATCTACCAACAAAACAATTGAAACCATTGGGTAGATCGACAACAAATAATGATTATTCATCAAGTAGAAATTCGTTTGGATCGATTTGTTTTTCCTAATTTTCAATCTTCTAGTTTGTTGGAGTCCGAAAGGTAAACAATTAGTTGTTGTGACATACGAAGGTGCATTGAATCTGTACGATACTAATATGATTTTAAAAAAACAATATGCATCATCAACTGCAAATGGTACTTATCCGCCATGTATTAGTGTTCTATGGTTATCAACATATCAATTTCTTCTTGGTTATTCGGAGAATTCGCCAGATGAAAACTCGAATGAATCTCCGTATTTTCATTTGTTAATCACTTGTGATAAAGTAAGACAATCCTATTTTTATATTTATTTACATTTTTTTTTAAATGAAGGATCAAATTCGACAAACTCAAATTTACAATGATCTTTTCTTTGACTATGATGAAGCATTGCCCGATCTCAATCCACAATATTTCTATCTTCGATTGAATGAAACGTACGTCATAAACGATTTATTTGAAAAATAATTTCGTCTATTTCTAGTAAAATTATCATAACTGGCCTGACGAAATCATTGAAAATCAATGTACTCGGTCCGAATGAACTTAATCAGGTTAGTTTAGGAATTTATTATTATTTGTTTTTTTTAAAAGATAAAATTGTATACAAAAGCAGATAAGAAAAACGCACAAGCCGATAGAGTTATTCGTGTTGAATGATTGTCTTTGCCTTGAATATGTTCGATATGAGTCGAGAGAACTTTGACACGTCGTTTTTGACAAATTGGTTCGCATTGTTCGAATGGATTCATTGAACAATTTAAACGTTGTTCTAATTCATAGAATTGTACGAATTGATTTTCTAAGAGACAATTTTGATGAGACTTAAATATTCGATTAATTGTTCGATTTTTTTCCTGATAAATATTTAATAATTGACAATTGCATGAGAATTTCATTTGATTGTCTTGAATAATTTTTAAATAAGGATAATTAATAAGAAAACAATTATCCAATGGTGATATTTGTCGATGTTTAATATGTATTGATAAACGTTGAAGTTTTTCAACGCCACAAAAAGCATTTTTATCGATTTGATTCAACGGATTATTTGTTAGAGTTAATTGTCGAAGTTTAGGTACATGTTCGAATGTATATTCATCGATTGTTTCAATAGAATTTGATGTTAAATCAATGTCATCTAAACTTGCTGATTCCAATGAATCAATTGATTTAATATCATTATGTTCAAAGAGAATATATTTAAGAAATTTTAATTTTTTCAATGATTTTATTAATGGTTGTGTTTTGAATATTTCGGGTAGTTGACGAATAAGTAATTGTTCAAGTGATGATAGATATTCGATTGGTACTAAACTTGTTTGATGTGTATTTGTTAGACTGAGATAAGTTAATTTTTGTCCAACAAGTTGTACATTCGTATAACGATAACTATCGAGAAGAATATTTGTTAATTCTAATCGATGAAGATTAGGTAATTGTTGAAGAAGATATTCGAAATTTAATTTTTTATCATGTACATGCGTTTGATGATAATGTATTGATTTTAATGTTAGAAATTTTAATGTTTGAAATGAATTTATTGAGAATATATCTTGAAAATTGTTTTCATGTGTTGTAAGTGATTTAATTGTTGAATTTTCGAAATAGAATTTTTCGAATTGTTTTATGTTTGCAAATGTTTGTTCATTTAAATTCAATAGATTACAATGACGAATACGTAGAATATTAATTGTTAAATTTTCGAATGTTTGTTGAGAAAAATCTAAATCATTCGAACAAAATTCGAATTCAATTGATCGATAGTTAATATGCGTTTTCAATTGTGGAAATATCGAACATTTCAATGCAAGATAAATTTCATTATTTGAAAATATTTCTTCACATTCACACTGTTGTGATGAATAATTTTCTTCCGAACAAATCGATGCTAATGTTGTTGACAAATGTATGCAAAGAAATACAAGTATTAATCTACTTAAATACATCTGAAAAAAAGGAAAAAGAAAAATTGATAAGATTTAATGTTGTTTATATATCAACGAGATGAGACTAAGCAAACAACGGGTGATTGCCAATTGATTTTTGCTAATGTACTGATTTCAAGAGAAAACTGTTGATCTTTTCTCTTGTTTAAATAAAGAAAATATATGTATATATATTCATTCATTCATTCATTCATTCTTTCTCTACTTACTATTCATAGGGCACCATCACTTCAATCGTATGTATTGGTCAATAGTCTCTTTTTCTTTTTCTTATTCTTTCTTTTCCTCTACTTGTATCGTGCCCGAAATTGAAGAGAATATGCTAGGAAGCAGAAAAACACTAGCGGTCAATAGAATATCCATTTCGAATGTGAACGAAGGTAATCAAGATATACGTTCATATATGTATATACATATACATATCGAGAGATAGACATCTAAGGTGAAAGATTAAAGTCATATACGAACATGTGTAGACTTGACATGAAGTCATCATTCATCGACTATTATTGTATTGAGAAAAAAAGAAGAAGAAAAAAAATGATAATGTTTATGAACGTCTGTACATATGCTCCTCCTCTATCTCGATGGAAGAGAAACAAAAAGTAAATGACATACATAATCGTAGAAGTTCCCATAAAAAAAAGAAAAAGAAGAAGAAGAAGCAATTCATTAAAACAAACATACGACCGGACATTGCAAACAACTTACTCTTCTAGTGCTACTTCTCTTTTCAAAGACATGCGTCTGCATAACGGTAGTCGAGGGTGTCTGTTCAATGTTCACATTTGCTCTCGTTCGCTCATTTTTTCTCTTTTCTTTCTTTCTTTCTTTCTTTCCTTCTTTATCCTCTAATTCTTTTTCTCTTTCTCTCACTACATCGTCAAGAGTAATGCCATTCATTCACCATCGTTCTCTCTCTCTCTCTCTCTTGTCTTTCATATATACAAGTGTCCCACTTTTGTCATGCTACTATGATGCAATATGATGACTAATGGAGAAAAAAGTTTCGTTTTTTTTTCTCTCTCTCTCTTCATATCAAACTATCGAAATACTTAATCTGACATATTCATAGAAAAAACACGAGCGCAAAAAAAAGAAAACTAGTTAATTCTTTTGTTTGACTTGAGCCTATCCGTGTTTTTCTTGATGGTGTAATCAAATTCTTGATCATTTTGCGCTTTAATGATTACACGTTCTTTACGCGTAAATTTACTGTCATTCAAATGTAATTGATAATAATAAACAGAGTTCCATTTACTAATTGATATTTCTTTGTCATTTGTTAATTGAAGCATTAAAAATATAGGAGAAAAATGTTGTGTTCGAATTGCATCATCGTTTGTGAACGACGAAGCATATTTATGCTCGACTAATATCTCGAACTTTTGACCATGTCCGAGAATATCTCACTGTTCTTTTTGCCCACAGCAGGCGATAGTCTCAATCTTGGCTAATAAGGCGTTCGCATCTCAAATTACACTGAAAATCATGCCGAGCAATACTATTTACCTTCGAACGATCGATATTCAACATTTGAACAGCATGAATATAATACTTGAACTGTCTTCATTTTATCTGTTAATTGAAATGTTCGATCAACTCGAACATATACTTCTTCTATTTGCACCTTATTTCATGGTCAATTGAAAGATTGCTGATGTAAATCATACACAGCTGGTTCAAAGAAGAAGAAGAAAAAAGTGAACCATAGAAGTTATGCTCCTTCGTTCTCTTTCTCTCTGGTTTTTTTTACGAAAGAACCAGATGTGTTCGAAAAAAAAAACGTTCCTTCCTAGTTATCAATGAATGAGTTCAAAGTTAATGATTAATCTTCTCACGCATTGGAACCATCTGTCAAAAAATAAAAAGAATATGAAAGGCAAAAGATAAAGTCCAAACAGGCGATGATGATTATCATGAGAAAGACCAAATTAACCGGATAAATAGAGATTATCTTTTTTCGTTTTTGTTTTCAATTTAGGATTCACTTGATATATGGTCATTTGCCGATCAATTTCGTGCAACAGTCAAAAATGTCTCGGTCAATAATTACGAACGACCTGTACTTACTGGTATGGCATTGGGTCTCAATTCGACATTGGAATTTCGTGAAGGAAATAAAAAATTACCTCCATGTCCAGTTGTTTATCTTGCTCACACGGAAGGCGTACTACAAGTCTATTATTTTGTTCATAAAACGTTGCCGACAATCTGTCGAAAAGCTGAATTAATCAAGCCAAATCCAGTTTCATCATCATCAACGAGTAAGATAGATTCTCTTCTTGAATGTCGGAAAAAGGAAATAAGCAAAGCAATCTGTTCGATATCTACATGATGATCATTAGAAAGGAAAAAAAAACGAGAAGAGAAGAGAGAGAAAGTCGATTGCATAATCATCACCCTCATCATCATTCTATTCGGCACGGATTTTTGTAGTGATGAGTCGAGTGTCAGATAACAATCAACATTATCTAATAATGAACAGAAAGTTCAAGTAACAACAGCAATCATCTTTAAAGATTAGATCAATGTTTTATATCTCGATAGATAATCACATTTTTTGTCTGACAATAATAGCACATTAAAACTAATTCAATTAGATACTTTCAACTGATTACTAGGAAAAATAAACATTATATCTACTTATCTGTCTAGTTACACCAACAAATGGTTTTTCATTTTCTGGCTTTGGACAAACACCAACACCGCCAATTAACTTAAATTCACAACCAACAAATGTATTCGGTTTGAACACGCAAACGTCAACTTCGACTAGTAATCCATCAAGTGCATTTACCTTTAATCCGCAAGTATCAGCTCCAGTTAGTAGTCAATCGAATACATTCAGCTTTAATTCAACAACAACACCAACCTTGGTTAACAGTCAATCGAATACATTGCCCAAACCTCAAGTTAATGATCTACCGAAACCGGTACAACCGTCGACTATAAATAGTAAAAAATATTCATGATCCTTGGAGAATAAAACACTGTTTTTTTTAATATCTACCTAGCAATCACAACAAATCAGCAACAACAACAACAACAACAGCCGTCCCAAGTGGATAATAAAAAATTACTTCAGATAGTAACAAATACTTTTATTTATCCTTGAAATAGTAGCAAGTCTCCGGTTTTGTTTAGATCGATGACTTTCAATCAAAATTGCAATCTGTCCAAAAATCAATTTCTAAACCGTCGGAATCGACAATTCACATCGATGATCTTCTTAAAACACTTCAAGATATGCAAAAAAAAACTCAAACATCGATTCAATCAGTAAAATCTATGACCAATGAACATATCGAATCAATGACCAAACTTGCCGATGCTAGTCATCGAATAAAATTAAGTCAAAAAGAAAATCTCTATCATTTTCTTCGAGATCGTGAACTTGATCCATGGACACAGTCACGTCTTGATACAATCAAAACGAAATATGATCGAATTAAAACCAATCTTAATGTTCTACTTCAAATCACACATACAACTATTCATGATCGATCAAATCATCATAATGATGATGATGATGATAATGATGAAAATAATGAAGATTTTCTTCCGGCTTTAGAATTATCTATTAATACGAATGAAACAATGAAACAATGTTTACAAAAACGTATACGTGATCTAGGTCGTCAAGTAACTCAAGTAGATCAAGAATTAAATCATATTTGTTCGAAATTAAGCTCGGATATTTTATCCAGTGCAACATTTAATAAAACAACACCAACATTATCAAACACCACCACCACCACAACAACAACAGCGAATCGATCATTTTATGCATTTGACACGGATATTCTATCATATTTACGTGCAAATCATCCAAAAATTCAACAAATACTAGTTCCACCACCGACCACGATTAATATGAATTCGACGAGTGAACCAAAAAAATCTACAATAACAGAAGTACAAAAACCCTCAACTCCGTTGCTTCAACAGCAACAACAACAACAACAACCAACGACTCCAAAACAAACTGAATCACCAATAGTCGAATCGGAAGGTTTTAAAAATATGTTACGACTTGTTCGAACATCGATTGACCTTTTTTCGGGTGCAACAAGTCCTGATCAATTACAAGAATTATCGAATACAATTGCAACAAGTCCTCTTTCATCTGTACAAAAACCGAACGTAACTAATTTCAATCGAACACCAACAGTACAAAAATCAACAACAATAACTAGTAATAAACCATTGCAAACACAAACAAGTCTACCGACAACAAATCTTATACAAACACCTGCTAAATCAGTTGCTTCACCTGTGCCAAGTATATCTGTGACACCGGCTACGCCTGCTAATCAAACACTATCGTTCAATGCAACAACTTTGAAATCTCAAACGAACAAGCCTACTTTATCAACAGCTACAGATTTAAATAAAACACAAGTCATTTCAGCATCAGCAAATGATAGTGCGATTCGATCGTTACTTGACAGTGCAATTCCAACATCGACATCGATACCCTCCGTTTCAACTCAAACTTCGAAAGCAGTCACTTCGGGGACAACGTCGGTTACATCAACAGTCACACCATTAGTTCAATCACCATCAATTGCAACAACACTAACAACAGCAGTTCAATTGACAACACCAGCAACTAAACCGATTATGTCAACAAGTTCAACTTCATTCGGAAGCAAACCAACATTGGCTACTTCTCCATTTAGTTTAACGCCAACACCAACGACTAATATTGGATTTGGCACAGCTACAACTGCACCAACAACATCAACAGCAGCAGCACCTTCAGGAGGTCTATTTGGCAGTGGATTTGGTGCTGCACTTTCAGCAACAACAATTGCTCCAACAGCTTCAACCACTGGTTCTAGTACGTTCGGCAGTACAACAACTACAACAGCAACCCCTACTACTGGAATATTTGGTACTCCATCAACTTCAGCATCCAGTCCATTTGGTAGTTTAACAATAACAACAGCTACTTCAACTGCTCCAACAAGCAGCATTTTCGGCAGTGCGCCAACCATTTCAGCATCGAGTCCATTCGGTAGTACATCAGCAACATCCACTGCTCCTACAACTAGTATTTTCGGCAGCGCACCAACCATTTCAGCATCTAGTCCATTCGGTAGTACACCAGCATCGACTGCTCCGACAACAAGTATCTTCGGCGCTGCACCAGCAACATCCACTGCTCCCACAACAAGTATCTTCGGTAGTGCGCCAGCAACATCAACTGCTTCGACCACCAATATTTTTGGCAGTACACCAGCATCGACTGCCCCGACAACAAGTATCTTCGGCGCTGCACCAGCAACATCCACTGCTCCCACAACAAGTATCTTCGGTGGTGCGCCTGCAACAACAACAAGTATTTTCGGCGGTGCACCTGCATCGACCGCTCCCACAACAAGTGTATTCGGCAGTGCACCAGCAACATCTACTGCTCCCACTACAAGTATTTTCGGCGGCGCACCAGCAACATCATCAACTCCTAGTCCATTCGGTAGTAGTTTTGGTGCAACGTCATCAGCTCCAACAACAAGTGTATTTGGTGGTGGTGGATTTGGAGCAACATCAGCGGCACCATCTTCTGCATCACCTGCATTTGGCAGTGGGCCTGTGTTCGGTGGTACTTTTTCGGGCTTTGGCACACAACCAGCTGCATCAACAACAACATCAAGTTTCAAATTCGGTGGCTTTGGTGGCCAACCAGCCGATGCTTCGAAACCAACTGGTTTTAGCTCATTTGGATCACCGACTTCGACAGCACAACCAGCATCTCCGTTCGGTAGTTCACCGTTTGGAGCAGCTTCTCCTGGACAAACGAGTGCTTTCGGAGGTACGTAGTACATCATTCATTGTAAGAAAAAAGAAACTATCTATGATTTGTTGTTTGTTTTTTTCTAGGCACAACTTCAACATTTGGTTCTTCAACAACTCAACCAACATCATCGTCATTTACCAGCTATCGCAAATAAACAAGATTTAAAGCATTCATATACATATACATTTCCTTCTCTGTCTTTCTGTGTAATTCAAACAATTTGTTGCCTTGAAACACTATGTTAAATTTCTTTTTCTTACTACTCCTTCTTTCTTTATTTTTGAAAAGACAACAAAATTAGGTGTGAAAAAAAACGAACTCAATAAAAAAAAAAGCCAAGAATTAATAACTGTATATTTTATTTTTTTCGAAAAAAAAACGTATGTAGCTAGAGAGTAGTCTGAATTGAGTTCTGACCATCGAAATGATCATCTCACTCATTGAACTTCATGTTGCTGACCACAGGCTTTCACAATTCTCTCAATGATAAGAGCATCTCAACGAATGTTGATCTTGTACTCGAATATTACCATTGAGAAAATCACTTCACGCGGGAAGCTTTCTGATCACCTGCCGTACGTTAAACGCACGGAACCCTGCTAGAGTCTCGATTGGCCTTTAACTCAGACCTTCCCAAGGATAAATATGAATGAGTGACATAAATTTGCACTCGTATGTAATCCCTGTGAGTAAGCTTCTACCTACATACACAAAACTATTAGTCATCGAAATGATTATATATAGTGAAATAGATGTTTTGTACGTAGAAAAAGAACGGTGAATAATATCGACGTCGAGAAAAAAAATAAAATAAAAAAAATCTTTCGTGTAATAGTGACACCTGCTGTCGTTGTAAAGAGAAGAAGAACAGTTGTTGTTGTTGTTGTTGGACTGATAAAATATAGCACATTAGATAAAAACCACTTTTTGTTTAATGATAAAAAGACGAATATTCTCTATTCGACATTTTTCAAATAACAGAAAAGAAACATATTCATCACAGAAGAAACGATCGTCTTTCGATCGATCGATCTGCATTTTATTTCTTTTGTTTTGACTGTCGACGAGAGCCATCTGTTCATATATTCACATACTTCAATTCGATTTGTTCGTTCTGACAAGTAATTAAGTAGATCCAAGTATACAACAACTATACTAGTTTAGCTGAGGAGAAGAAGAAAAAAAAACGACGAAACAATATTCTCTATTGATCTCTTGTTTTTCAGATGACTGAAGTCCATTCATTCGGTAATCTACCTGTCATAGCTTATGCTTGGAATAAAGATCGAACACGTATGCATTAAATAAATATTTACTTGACAACAATTAAATCGCTTTTTTTTTCTCTCGTCTTTTCATAGAAATCGCTGTTTCATTAGGTAAAAGTGATGTTCGAATCTATGAAAAATCAGGTGGCAAATGGAAATTAATACATACAATAAATGAACATTTATCTCGAGTATTAGCAATTGATTGGGCACCGAATACGAATAAAATTGTTTCGGCTAGTGCTGTACGTTTTTGTTTGTTTGTTTATTTATTCTTTCAGAAAGAAAAAAAAAGTCGATTTGCCTTGATTGTAGGATTATAATGCTTATGTTTGGGTTTGTGAAGATAAAAAAACATGGAAACCACAAATGGTTGAATTACAACGAACAAGTCGAGCTGTTGGCTGTGCTAAATGGTCACCGAAAGGTACAAAAATCAGACAAAAAACGAAAACCAACAATGAAAAACATTGCTTTTTTTTCTTTTACAGAAAATAAATTTGCTATCGGTTCAAGTGATAAAAATATTGCAATATGTTATTACGATGAAGGCGAACGATTTTGGGCAGCTGAAATGATAAAAAAGAAACAGCCGAAATCAACAGTCACATGCATTGCTTGGCATCCAAATAATCAAATAATTGCTGTTGGTAGTTGTGATTATCGTGTGAGAATCTACACAGCATTTATTAAAGCTATCGAAGGACAAGCACAAACATCGGCTTGGGGAAAGATTTCGACATCAGGAGAACTTCTGCATGAACTTCAAAATGGTAAAAATTCAAGTTCTATGTCTGTCTATTCAAGTTTTTCTTCTCCATGATTTGACTTTAGAATCAGCTTGGGTTCATGATGTTGCTTTTTCTCCATCGGGTGAAAGTATCGCTTGGGTAGCACATAATTCATCGATATGTGCCGTTTCATCAAGTAATCCAACTCGAATTACAATGGAACTGACACAATATCTTCCATTTCGTTGTATTATATTCGCTAGTGAATCGACATTTCTTGTTGGCGTATGAAACACAACATTTCGAATGTGCAAATGAACGATTACTATCTCTTTTTTTAGGGTCATGAATTTGCACCATTGAGTTACAATTATGACGGACAAAAAGGCACAATTGAATTCGTTGAAAAACTCGATCAACAAGGCGCATCTACCGGCAAACAAGCCATTGGGTTAGTATTTCCAAATCGGCAGTTCTTTTTTTCTCTTTTACTACTAATCATTAATTATCTAGAGAGGACGAAAATGAGTTTTTTACGCCATATCAGGCATCGTATGACTTTGTTTGCAGTGTGCATGAGAAAATTCATGGAATAATTTCAAAAATATTCTCTTGAATTTCTTTTTCTAGTCGACTTTTCGATCAACCATCAATGCAAACACAAAGTCCAGAGCCCGTTTCGACACATATGAGCATGATAACGTAAAATTTGAATTCAAAAATTTTTTGCTTTTCTATTATTTAATATTTACAGACAATTTGTTCCGTATCAAATCGAGAATGGTAATTTAGTTAAAGTTAGTTCCGCTGATTTATTTGGACAAGTTGTTATATGGAATCTATCGGGAAGATTTGTTCATCAAACTTCTTCACTCGATCATCAACTACACAATCGTTTACATATTAACAATGGAACGTCATATACGAATGGACACTCAAAGTAAAATTCATTTGAAAATTTTGTAAATTTATTCATTGATTTCATTTCTAGAAAATAAAAAAATAAGCCTATCGATCAAAACAGACTAGTTGCTTTTTACGTGTGCGTGTGTGTGCTTGTTTATTCTTTTTTTTTCATCATAATCATTTGTCCAAGATTCGCACACAATCTGTGCAATCGAACATGTCGTTGTATTTTGTTAAAGTGAACATTCGATTTGATTTAACTGTTTTTTTTTCTTATTATCTTATTAAAGTAATTTCTTCCGTTTAATATCCAAAACAAAACATCTTTTTCTTTTTCTTGCCGATATTTAAAAAAATAAAACAAAAACAAAAACCAAACCTGAAGTTTACCATTTTCATAATCGGTTAACCGATATCGATCATATTTCTAGATGATATAATAAATTCTACTCGCAAGAATGTTGACATTCTTGAATTCGGATGCTGCTTGTCGTGTAACATCTCAAGAAATCATTAAAATCTTACAAACCGACGCCAAATTAGGTTTAAATGAACATGAAATTCAAGTCCGAAAGAAATTTTATGGTCATAATGATTTCGAAGTTGATGATGATGAACCAATGTGGAAGAAATATCTCGGACAATTTAAAGAGCCGATGATTTTACTTCTACTTGCGTCAGCATTAATTTCCTTAGTTATGCGACAATATGACGATGCTATATCAATTACAATTGCAATTGTTATTGTTGTGACAGTTGCATTTATTCAAGAAAATCGAGCTGAAAAAGAAATCGAAGCTTTGAAACGACTTGTGCCACCGAAATGTGTGTGCATACGTGAGGGTAAAAGTCAACATATATATGCACGAGATTTAGTGCCTGGAGATTTATGTATTTTGGAAATTGGCGATCGAATACCGGCTGATTTGCGTTTGACAGAGGCGAATGAATTATCCGTTGATGAATCATCGTTTACAGGCGAAACGAAACCATCAATGAAGACTGTTGATGCAATTGCATTCGGTTCGAGACAAACATCGATTAGTGATAGGAAAAATATAACTTTCATGGGTACTCACGTGTTGAATGGCAATGCAAGAGTATGATTGAGAAATGATTTTACTTTATGAATTGAAGTCTTTTGTTTTTTGTTTTCTAAAGGGCATTGTGATATGTACAGGAGAGAATTCGGAATTTGGAAAAGTTTTTCAAATGATGCAACAACAGGAAGTACGAGATTTGTTTGTTGTTTTTTTTTGAGAAAAAAAAGAAAACTAGTGAAAATATTTTAGGCACCTAAAACTCCTCTGCAAAAAAGTATGGATGCACTCGGCAAACAATTATCATTCTATTCGTTGAGTATTATCGGTTTTATTGTCATTGTCGGATGGTTACAAGGTCGACATTTACTTGAAATGTTTACAATTGGTGTTAGGTAGAAATCGAAAACAATTCTCTTGAAATTTATATGAAAATATAATGATTTAGTTTGGCTGTTGCTGCCATTCCTGAAGGTTTACCAATTGTTGTCACAGTGACATTAGCATTGGGCGTACAACGAATGGCTAAACGAGAAGCTATTGTAAAGAAATTACCGATTGTCGAAACACTAGGTAAATGAAATAGATAATCGTTCATTCGTTTTTTTTTCTTACAAATTATTTATAAATTGATTTAGGTTGTGTCACTTGTGTTTGTTCGGATAAAACAGGAACGTTAACTAAAAATGAAATGACTGTTACACATATTTTGACATCCGATGGACAAATGGCTGAAGTATATTGAAACGAAAAGAAAGAGTTATTTTTGAATTTGAATTGTATTATTAGGTAACTGGCTCAGGTTATGATGGTGAAGGTGATATTCTTTGTGGTCATGAACGTGTGACTTATGATTCTCATCCATTAATATCGAAAATAATCGAAGTAAAAGAAAGATTTGAATTTTAAATCGAATATTATGACGTATGCTAAAAGGTCGGAGCTGTTTGCAATAATGCAGAAATCGTTAATGCTCAGCTACGTGGTCAACCAACTGAAGGTGCTTTACTTGCTGCTGCAATGAAAGTAAAAAACAAACAAAACATTCAATAGAATTCTTCTCGTTTTTTCTTTGTCTAGCTTAATCTGCCGCATCTTCGCGAACAATTTCATCGTGAACGTGAATGGCCGTTTTCTCATGAGAATAAATGGATGGCTGTACAATGTACACCGAAATATAATCCAGTGTGTATTCTCGTTTTTTTGTCGTTATTGAAAAATAATGTTTTGATTCTTTGATTTAGAATGAAATTCGTTTGTATGTCAAAGGTTCAATTGAACAAACGTTAAAACTTTCGAAACGATATCTTCATCATGGTTCAGCAGTTCCGATAACTGACGAGAAAATTCGACAGTTCATTATCGATTCAAATCAAATGGCTGCTAAAGGATTACGAAGTAGATTTTTCGAATATTTTCAAAATAAAACTAACTCCGTTCATTTAGTTTTGGCTATGGCAACTGGAACATCGTTAGAAGATTTAACCTACGTTGGCATAGTTGGCATCATCGATCCTGAACGTCCACAAGTCGAAGAAGCTGTTTCGCAATTAAAAACGGGTGGTGTCATTGTCAAAATGATTACGGGCGATGCCGAAAAAACAGCAAAAGCTATAGCTACACGTTTGAGAATCTACGATGGAACAGAACTGTCGATATCAGGCGAAGATCTCGATCATATGAATGCAGCTGATCTTCATCATTTAGTTTCTCAAGCATCGATTTTCTATCGTGTTAGTCCAAAACATAAATTAACGATTGTGAAAGCGCTACAAGCTCAGGGACATATTGTTGGAATGACGGGTGATGGTGTTAACGATGCTGTTGCATTGAAAGCAGCAGACATTGGTATTGCTATGGGACAAACAGGAACTGATGTATGCAAAGAAGCCGCTGATATGATCTTAGTCAAAGATGATTTCTATACGATTATGTAAGAAATAAAAAGACATTTTATCGAATAACCATATCGATTTTTAGGTCGGCGATTGAAGAAGGCAAAGCAATATTTCATAATATTCGAAATTTTGTTCGATTTCAATTGAGTACAGCCATTGCTGCATTAAGTTTAATTACTCTTTCGACTGTATTTCATTTTCCTAATCCATTGAATGCCATGCAAATTCTTTGGATTAATATTATTATGGATGGGCCACCTGCTCAAAGGTTTGAGTTTTCTATTCAACTGTTTATTGTGTACTTAATTCTTTTTCAATTAGTCTTGGTGTTGAACCCGTTGATCATGATGTTCTCAAAAAACCACCTCGAAAAGTAACCGATTCAATGATCGATAGACAATTAATTGTCAATATCATAACCAGTGCAACTGTGATTGTTGTTGGAACATTATGTGTTTTCTATGCTGAAGTAATTGAATTCGAGAGAAAATAAATCTATTCGAAATGATGAATTCTTTAGATGAGAGATGGAAAAGTAACACCAAGAGATACAACAATGACGTTTACATGTTTCGTCTTTTTTGATATGTTTAATGCACTTAGTTGTCGTTCACAAGTATGCAAAAAATGAAAATGACAAACGAATTTGTAATATTTCATTCTAGACGAAATATATTTTCGAAATCGGTCTTTTTTCCAATCGATTTTTTGTTGTTGCTGTTCTGCTTTCCATTCTCGGACAGTTAGCTGTTATTTATCTACCACCATTACAATATGTTTTTCAAACTGAAGCTCTTAGTGTAGCAGGTAAATCCAATTCTTTTTCGTTGATCATCATCATCTCTCAAAACGATTTTCTTTCGAAGATCTACTCTATCTAACCTGTCTAACATCTTCCGTATTTATTGTCAACGAATTTCGTAAATTTGTCATGAAAACTTTTCTCAAACGCCATCACAATCGACAAACAATGACACTCAATCAATGGATGGTCTAAATATGCAGATAATATGATCTATTTTCTTCTTCTTCTTCTTTTTTCTTTCTTGTTGTTGTTGTTGTTGTTGTTGTTATTTCAAACAAATAATAAACCTTTTCTCACCGTATTCAGTAATGCATATCGAAAAATGAGCATTTTACATGTTGTAGAATGTTTTCTTTTCCAGTATTCTATCTGGTTTTTTTTTCATTTCTATAATTTATTTAAACTTTTATTGTTATCTCTCTTGAAACAAACAATTTTTTTTTATTTGCAAATAAAAAGAAACGAAAGAATTTTTTGCATTTCTGATTTCAATAAAACAATGAGATTAAAACAAGAAGTATAAATGTAGAAATATGTGGAATATCTCGAGAAGATGATGATAATTGAGTATAAATACGTTTGCAACCTTTATTATCACGATGAGTAATAAATTGTTGGCAATCAGGCGTTTGATAGAGTGTAATTCGTCCGTAGACCGATGGAAATTCAGGTGCCGTTGCATTGATAAAATAATTGCCGAGATCGGCTTGTTCAACATTGATAACTGTCAAACGCGAGAGAATACAATCGGTACAGATCGACATTTCAGGAATCGTTGCTTCGATGAGATATTTTTGTGAATTCCAAATATCAATATCGTATTTCATATTGGGCAAACCGGCACTTCGTTCTTTTCGCCAACTAAACAGAACAAACGAAAATGATGATAGAAGAAGAATATCGAAGAAATACGTGATTTTTGGAGGTGGATAACCGTAGACATAACATTCCATGTAAACATCGACTTGAAAGTCAGTTGCTTGTCCAACTTCTCGTTGACAATAGATATACGGTCGAACTAGATAATCAAATGAACATTGAAGTTTTCTTAATTCATTTATGTCTTACATCGTACGGACAATTTCAAAGTCCATTCACTACCAAAACCGACTAGATTACTCGCTAGAAAAAAAGAATTTTCAATAATTATCTTGTCGAATTTCTTTCTAAACTAACCAAGACATTTGTAAATGCCACTATCACGACTTGTGACATGATAGAGATGTAATTGTGAACCCTGAAGAATCGATAAACAATCATCAAACGACGGAAAACAATGACGAACTTACCACTTGTCGAATATGTCCGGAAGATAACGGTCGAGCATCGGCTTTTTGCCATTCGATTTTCGGCGTTGGATATCCTTGAGTATTGCAAATCAATGTCACTGAATCACCTTCGTTAACTTCGATATCTTTCGTTGATGATTCCAAAACCAATGGTTCACCTAGAATAAATAACTCATTGAATTTCAAATAGAAAAAGAGAGACGATTTCTTCCTACTAATCACATTGAGAAAACGTGT
>ERZ778020.1246-NODE-1246-length-23694-cov-3.781590_pt1 | contig 23694 bp, 37 predicted proteins | sample MGYA00375750_ERZ778020 | MGnify/ENA primary metagenome ERZ778020 (study PRJEB29350, sample SAMN05389818) | bioreactor metagenome | isolation source: Ammonium sulfate bioreactor | place: South Africa: University of Cape Town | collected 2014-03-17 ...
ACGGATCATCTGCAAGAATTAGTGGTGATATAATAGCCAAAAAGACGATATTTAATACGATTCGAACCATTCTTCAACAATATGCTTCTTAGAAAAAAGTATAATACATGAAAGACAGAGAAAACGTCTTGGTTTTTATATCTATTTAATTGTTTATTTAGTTATCCAAATACACAGAGATATCTCGTCAATTTGTGTTAGTCTAGTTGATAATATTTCGGTTTTTTTTGTGTCAAGATAATAACCGTAAGAGCTGCTCTATTTCTCATTTATCAAAGAAAAATTTCTACATAGTAACATACTCTTTAAAATCTCTAAACTTCATTGTTGCTGCTGTTGCACGAAGGCTCAGATACGTGCAGAACAATATGCATTAAAAATGAAAATTATAATTATAACAACAAGAAAAATAAATGACTTTAATCTTGTAAACGTGTTTGTTTTCGATTTAACTTCCATAAATTTCGGTTCATCTAAAAGAATTGAAATTAAAAAGTCAACACAAACAAGTTCTTCTCCTCCTATATGACTACACGGGTAATACCACTAACATTGTTTTTGGTCTGCTGAAATGTCCATGAACATCATTACTTCAAAATTCCGAAATATTCCATAAGGCTTTACACTGTTTCTATGATACTGGTATGTTCTAGAAAACTCGATCATCTTGAATCTTTGATCTTTCTTATCATTGGGTCGATCCATGGAGTCCCTACCACGTTTCTGGAAAGGTTTTTATCCCGTCAAATATGCCGAAGAAGCCGAGAAAACACTTTTGGAGAGAAAAAAAATATGGTCCTTCCTATCAAAAATTTCAAGAACTTGATCGTTCTTTAGGAAGGTGTTTTGTATGTCGTTAGACATGCTGAAAACGATGAGAATATTTTTGAAAAAAACTTCTCTTAAAAAATAGGTCCATTATATGAAAAATATCGTGCTTTTCGTCATTTTCTCGGAATATGACAAATAAAATACTTTATACTCACAAAATCATCACTCCTTTTGATTCAAAAACACGTCATTGTGAACATAACCAATGAATTTCATTGTCGATCGTATTATATTGAGAGATCAAAAAATTTGATAGCTGTAACGATACAGATATTGTTCCTTTTGGTATACGGGTGGAATTTGCATGTTTGGTTGGATGTTCACAACAGTTTTTGGAAAACAAGCAAACTACGCTCCAATATTCAAGAAATGATCTTAAAATATTATTCGTTTAAAACGACGTCACTAGTACGAAAGATTTCATGTCTAAAGATGATCTCACAATTTAATCTATTATTCATGTTTTTACTGCCGCTCAGTTCTTTTTCACTCTATCTCAGAAGATTCATCAATTCAACAAAATATTGACAGTGTACTAAGCTACAAACCATTAAAATCAATTCAGAAAGAAAATTATTCCTGAAATAAAGTGATTAGTTTATCAATATAAAGTATTTTAGCTGTCATACTCGAAGAGAATGACGAAAAGCACGATATTTTTCATATAATGGACCCATTTTTTTTCTCACCAAAAGTGTTTTCTCCAACTCTTCAGCATATTGGACGTAGAAAATCGAAAAAAAACCTCTTCCTAAAAGAGATAGGGATCCCATGAATCGACCCATTAATTTTCTAAAACAAACTTCACACACTGAACATTATAATATTGAATATTTGATCAAACTGTTTATTAGTTATCTTACCGTTGTTCTCTCTTATTCAACATATTGAAATCTCAGTAATTCGTAATAAAAACTGACTTTTGTATTACTCAGTACAACTCATTGCTGATAATAATAATAATGTTTAAGAGAATGACACTCATTTTGAGTTGACTTTCACGTAAAAGAAACGTGTAAGATGTTTCCTTACATATTACATTCAATCCTAAATGATCCACATATAGTGACAGTTGCTGTGCTGAAATTTTTTTAATTTACTGAAACTTTAAAGAAATTACACGAAAAAGAATTAAATTGTTATTTTATAATAATTTCTTTGAAAATTTTGATCGAAATTAGCTTTGAATAAACGAATTAGATAAATAAGAATATAACAGAAAATAAAATAATTATAATTTTCTCATGCAATCGATTAGTTTCTAGCAGTGGTCGTATTTTGTGGTAACGAAGTACTCGATGGTAGGTTAGTAGTGCTCGAACCTAATATATCAGTCAATAGAATAATAGAGACAAATCATAGTTTAGTGTCAAGGTGATTTACCTGTACAACCATTCCAACAAAGACATTTGTTTTTCCAATAAAACTGGTAATAATTTGCAGGAGATTCCATAAAGAACTCAAACATTTCACTTTCACTTTCTTTTGCACAGAATAAGTCAATTCTCACGTGTTTTAAATCACTTCCTGACCTTTGAAACTCAAATTTAAGAGTTGGAGTTGAACCAGGTTCAAGTGGTGGAATCCATTGAGCACTGTCTTGTAAACCAAGAATATATTGATCACTACCATCCTGACTGACTAAACCAATAAAACATCGCATTAAAACAAAATAAAACTATCTAAGTGAGATGTTTACTTTGACAAACTGATGCATCTTTACAATGATCTCCTTCACTAAATGGTTTACATGGATTGAAACTATATTCTACATTAAAATCACAAACAAATAAGCTTCAGCAATCAATCATAGGAAAAACATACTCCAACCAGATCCCGGAGGTTGAACATCTTTGTATCGAGGTGAGTCACTTGGACCGGCCAACGATGATATATCAATAGTACCATATGATGTAGTGTATTTGCACGGATCATCTGCAAGAATTAGTGGCGACATAATAGCCAAAAAGACGATATTTAACACGACTCGAACCATTCTTCGACAATGTATTTTTAGAAAAAAGTATAATAAATGAAAGATAAAGAAAACGCCAGGGTTTTTATATTTATTTCTTAATTTATTCAGATACGCAAAGATAATAACTGTAAGACCTGTTCTATTTCTCATTTATGGAAGAAATAGCTAAAAAGTCGCAACGAAAAGTTTCTTTAGAATCTGTAAATTTCGTTGTTGTTGCTGTTGCACCAATGCTCAGACACTAGCAGAACAAAGTTTAATTATAACAACAAGAAAACCAAATGATTTTAATCTTGTAGACGTTTTTTCTTTCTTTTTTGTTTTCGATTTAACTTCCTCAAATTTTCAGTTGATTTTCACGTAGAATGAACGTGTAAAATGGTTTCTTTACATATTACATCCAACCTCAAATGATCGGTATATAGTGACAGTTCTCCGACTAAAAAATTTTCAATTTATTGAAATTTTAAAAAAAATAAACATAATTTTCGCACGCAATCCATTAGTTTCTAGCAGTGGTTGTATTGTGTGGTAGCGAAGTGCTCGATGGTAGGTTAGTAGTGCTCGATCCTAATATATCAATCAACAGAATAATAGAGATAAATCATAGTTTCATGTGAAAATGATTTACCTTTACAACCATTCCAACAAAGACATTTGTTTTTCCAATTAAAATTATAAATATTCATTGGATATTCGTTAGTGGGCTCAAAACTTTCACTTTCACCTTCTCTTGGACAGAATAAATTAATTACCGCGTGTTTCAAATCACCTGTTGTTGGATTTTGATACGAATATTTAAGAGTTGGAGTTGAACCAGGACCAGGTGGTGGAATCCATTGAGCACTGTCTTGTGAACCAAGCATATATTGATCAGTACCATCCCCACTGACTAAACAAATAAAACTTCGCATTAAACCAAAAGAAAACTATCCAAGTGAGATGTTTACTTTGACAAACAGCTGCATCTCTACAGTGCCCTCCCTCACTAAATGATTTACATGGATTGAAACTATATTCTATAATAAAATGACAAAGAGGTAAGCCTCGACAATGACTTCCAGAAAAAAACATACTCCAACCAGATCCCGGAGAGTGAATATCTTTGTATCGAGGTGAGCCACCTGTACCAGACAAAGATGATATATCAATAGTACCATATGATGTAGTGTATTTGCACGGATCATCTGCAAGAATTAGTGGCGACATAATAGCCAAAAAGACGATATTTAACACGACTCGAACCATTCTTCGACAATGTATTTTTAGAAAAAAGTATAATACATGAAAGACAGAAAACGTCTTGGTTTTTATATCTATTTAATTATCTATTTAGTTATTCATCCAAATAAACAGAGATATCTCGTCAATTTGCGCCCTAATCTGACTGATAATATTTGGATTTTTTGTTGTGTAGAGATAATAACTGTAAAACCTGCTCTATATCTCTTTTATGAAAGAAAAGTTTCTGCATAGTAACATATTCTTTAGAATCTGTAAAGTTGGTTGTTGTTGCACCATTGCTCTGATATGAGCAAAGTAAAGTTTATTAAAAATGAATATTATAACTATAACAACAAGAAAAAAACAAATGATTTTAATCTTGTAGACGTTTTCGTTTCTTTTTAGCTTTCGATTTAACTTCCGCAAATTTGGGTTCATCTAAAAGAAAGTGGAATTAAATTCAACACAAACAAACTTTTCTCTTTTACCGGAACCAAATGGTAAACAGCGAAGTTTTAATTTTTTAGGAAATTCAGGACGAAATGTAACTTCTTTTGGTCCACAATCTGTTGGTGGATCAATATCTTGAACTAGTGAATAAGTTTCCACAGATGATGAAACTAGAACCATCAAGAAAATAAAATAAAAATTTCAGCACCCTCAATCAGCTTTTTACTCAATTGAGCTTCATTTCCTTTTGAATTCTTTTGAAAACAATAAAATTCTGATGTTGAATCATTTTGACGTCGAGCTCGTAATTTATTATCACCCTTGAGGAAGAAAATTTTCAAAAAAAGAAACCTGTCTAATATATTTACCACAGCAAATTGTCTTCCTTTGATCAAATGACGATAATTCAACGGTAATTCTTTAACATCAGAAAATGATTTCATTAACTATTAAAATAAAACTTTCATTTCTCAATCAACAAATCGTTATTTCGACATACTGCTTTAGGAAAAAGCAAAAGAACAGGTTTCATATTCGTCATCTAAAATAAATCAAGACGAACTAAGTTTTTGTTTTCTTTCAATTTATTATTCAGATTAGTAGAGAAATTGAATTATACGACATCAAAAAAAATTTCGAATGAATACAGAAACAAAAAAATGAACTCTTAAGTTTTACTCTCGATTTTGTTCTTCACACGCATCGATCCACGAATTGTAAACATCGACAGGTTCAGTTAGATCTACAGACAAAAAACATCAAGTCAAATGAAAACAAAACAAAAGTCTCTTACAATGAGTCGATGTCGAATAAGTTTCTTGACACATTCGACATTCGATTGTACCAACATTTGCTTTTCGATCACTTAAATGCAAAAAAAACGAAGTTATTTTTCGAATTAGAAAATGAGAATTTGTTTGTTTCTTACATTTTAACTTCACATGAATGATCATGTGAACAAAATGGACAAGGAAAAACGACCGAAAGAGCGAGAATTCGCTTTTGTTTTGGTGGAGCTTTTCGTTTCGATTTTCGTTTTCCCATATTTTTAAATCTAGAACAAAATAGATCACTTTTTTTATTCGAAAGAAACAAAACAATGAATAAAAAAAAATCTTTTTATTTTCTTTTATTTTTCGTTTTCACTTTTGTCTCCGGTTTAACTTGAATCGGTTTCGCATGATCAAGTTCTTTTATATGTTTGAATAGCGCATTACGTGATGTAAATTCCTCTTTACAAACGAAACACTGAAGAACAACGGGTGTCTCAGGTTTCTAAAATAAAATCAAGTTTTCAAATGTTTCAGCAAGTTTCGAATTCGAACTTCATTTGTAGTTTGGACGGTTGTTGTTGGTGGTGGTGGTTGAGGAATTACTTCTTCTTGTTCGGGTTGTTCGATTTCATCGTCGGATGAAAGATTATCTTTATTATTTCGTCGTTGTTTCTTTTTCTTTTTCTTCGATTTACTAAATTAATTTTAAAGTTAAAATGTGAATTTATTTTGAAAATGAAAAATAGTTGTACCTTGTGGACGAGTTATTGACTGGTAATTGAGCGAATTGATCATAATCATCGTTGGTTAGCTCGACTGGTTCTTGATTATTCAAAGATAACTCTTCGTTTTCTTGTTGAATATGCATTTTCATTAATTGAACGAACTCTTTATGTTTCCGAGAGTTTTCATGATTGAGAAAACTGAAAACGAAAAAGAGTAGAAAGTTTTTTTTGTTGTTGAGGATCTCATTCGAATTCATACGCTTTGTCAGATTTGAAAGATTTATTACAAGCTACACAGTAGAGTTCATTCATATCGTCATCTGATTCGTTATTTTCGTTTTCATTTGTTGGAACATTATGTGTCGAACTTTTTTCTAATTCTTCTAGTTGTTTTTCGAATTCTGCAAAGGACATCCATTCGGATTCTTTGTATTGTGATAATTCTCTTGAAAAAGACGAATGTCAGAGATCGGTAAGCAAAATCAAATTTTTTCGTTTTACTCTAATTTCTTTTGTTTTTCACGATTTCGTCGTTCGACATCGGCTTTTTTCTTTTGTGCTGCTTGTTCTTCGAGATAAGTCTAAAAGCAAACATCGATCTTCTAAACTCATTCGACTTTACCTTTCGAAGTTCTACACGTTTATCTCGTTTTTTAACAAATGCTACTAATTCCTAAAGATTTTATTCATCAATAAAAATTCAAATCATGATTACGACATTTCTCACTCGAATCTCTTCATTTCGTTCTTTTTTCGCTTTATCACGAGATTTCTTATTTTCCTGTTCCATGATTCGTCGTACACGACGATCGTATGCTTCACGAACATCATGTTCTTCTTTCCAAACATAAGATCTCAATGTACAGTAATTCGACCAATACGCATAAAAAGGACCAACAATCTAAAAGTATTCGATTTTTGTTTGTCTTCAATAATAAAATCATATCGAATTTCGTACTTCTTCATAATCACTTTCGGATTTTCCGAATTCTGGGATTTCAATTGTTTTATCATTTGAAGCTTTTAAATCTTGTTCAGCAATATCTTTAAATAATTTATTGTAAATCGTATAAAAGCCCTTGAAAAACAAAGATTTTCTTTAGCATAAAATGAAAATTTCCAATTGAAATTTACGTTTTCACTGTCATTATATCCTTGATAACATGAAGATGTAAAAAATGGGTAAATATTAATCGTATCATCTTGATAATCTTCTCCGGAACCTTTTTGAAGCATAACATCTCGATGTGCATCATACCAAGCACGTTCTCTCGAATCAGAAAGAACTTCATAAGCAGCTCGAATTTCTAGAAAACGTTGTTTAGCCTCAGCAACTTGATCAGGATTTTTATCTGCATGATACAAAAGAAAATGAAAATATGTAGAAATCGACTCGAAATAAATACCAGGATGCCATTGAAGAGCTAGTTTTTTGTATGCTTTCTTCAAATCATCTTCAGTTGCTGTTTGACTAACGCCAAGCACTTCGTAGTGACACCGCATTTTACAAAAAATGTTCTCAAACTGTATTCACATTCATTCATTCATCATTTCGCAAGTTGCCTTTTTCTTCTTTTCTTTTCTTGAGTCATATCCAATCAAATTCGATCGACTAGCCTCCATCATATCGTCACAAACCAATAGATTTTTCTTTTCTATTACCTCGGCCGGCTAACATTAAAAGCCGTCAACACATACGTTTGATTTCTATTATCGGTCATAATAACCCAAACCATGAAATGATGTTTCTTTTCTTGTTAATCTTTAGCTAACTGACTGACGTAACGAGAAAAAAATAGGTTTCTCCAATTATTCAATCTGTTTTTCCGCTTTGTTGTTTTTTTGCTTGGCTACTCTATATTTTCGATGAAGAAGAGAAACATTCTCAAAATCAAAATAAAATGTTAATTATGGAATTAAACACACGTGAGAAACAAATAGAGAAAAATTATAATCAAGAAGAAGTAAAACACAATCACAGCGTTAGTTATGAGTTTTTTTTTTAATAGTAGAAACAGAAATATGACACATGTACCGCACTGTGTTATACAATATGTACTACGACAAACGAGAAAGAAGTTTATTAAATACATTTATTTAAAAAAAGAAAGAAACGAAAACAAACAATGAAAATTATCGCTGTGTTTGGGGGAGTTGAATTTGTGTTTGAAGATTAATGTCACCTTTTGTGGATACACGTGCAACGGGTTTATTACCAAGTATTCGATCGATATCAGCCATAATTGCTGGAGTTAATTTCGAGACAATCTTTCAACAAAAAAAATCAATCAAAGGAAAATTCTAATCTGTCTGTTTTTTACTTGTAATGAATTAAGATTTTCATAGAGTTGTTCGACAGTTGAAGCGCCGAGTAAAACACAATGAACATTGTCATTTTTTAAACACCATGCTAAACAAAAATATGATTAAAGAAAAAAACAAATTCATAAAATCAATCTACCGATTGCTAGTTGAGCGAGTGTACAACCGAATTTCGCTGCTATCACTGCTAATTCACGTAATTTGCTTTGTTGTCTTCGGCCTTCGTCATTTAAAATTTTATCTTTCAACCATGCGTAACCCTACACAGCAGCAATATCATTTCACATTCTCATTATGATCATATTGCTCTCGATTTACTTTCAAAGCAGCTCGCGAATGCAACGGTACACCATCGTCATATTTACCGGATAGAAGACCGCATGCTAACGGTGACCAAGTCATGGTACCGATACCTGAATAAGATTCAAAAGAATTCATTTTATAGAAAGATGTGACATGAGGTTTTTTTTCTTCTTCGAACCAATTTTATGATAGATTTCCGGAAGATGAGTTTCAACTTTTTCACGTTGAAATAAATTATATTCCGCTTGTTCACATATCGGTGGGATTAGATTAAATTGTCGAGCAACTGAATATGCTTCCTAAAACGAAACAAATTTCGATTTGTGAATAATACAAAAAAAAGATTTCAATTAAATCAAAGCATGATTTCCATTGGCGACCAACTCGATGTTCCCCAATAAAAGCAAAGATTATCATTAATAACTTGGGTAAATCCTCGAACAATTTCTATTTAATTAAAAATCAAATTTATTCAAGTGTGAAGAATAAAAAAAAAAGATTTGTCGCTTAATTAAATTACCTTCCATCGGAACTGATGTGTCGGGTTTGTTTGCAAAAACAATATCAACATAATCTAATTGTAAACGTTCAAGACTAGCTCGTAAACCTTCAATAACATGTTTTCTCGAGAGTCCTTTCTCTGTTTCAGCTCTAATAAAAGAATAACATCCAATGTTTCACTTAAATCAACATCATCTATTATTCAAACTGACTTTCCGCCCCAGAATAATTTTGTTGATACAATATAACTTGATCTTTTCCATTTTTTCTTCTTTAGAACTTTCCCAAGTGTTATTTCCGCTCTTTAAAAACAAAATCAAACAATCATCAATCGATATAAGCATAGCTTACTTTCCAGCTGCATAAACTTCAGCTGTATCGAAGAGATTAATACCACTATCATAGGCAATTGTAACTAATTCTTCAGCAACATCATCGGATATTTGTCCACCAAATGTAACCCAAGTACCAAGACCTAATTGAGAGACTCGTAAACCGTTACGTCCCAAATTCCTAAATGAGAGAAAAGATTTATTATTGTTTTCGTAGGAAAAAAAACGGCGAGGTTAGGGAAAGAAAAAGACCTATATTTAATGTCGAATTTTTGTAATAGAAGTGAATGAAAGTCGGAAGAATTTAAATTCTCGTTTTCAATTAACCGATGATCGATATTTAGTGATATTGACGATGAATTTTGCAATGGGATAAGTGAACCACATAGAAGACGTGTCGAATGAGGTGCTGATTTTTCACTGGGCTTATGATGAAACGATGAATTATGAAAATTATTCATACGATTCTCGAAACTGAATATATTATTATTATTATTGTTATTGTTGATATTGTTGGGACTTTGTTGAACTAGTTGATTATTATTATCATCGTCTTCAAGAAGTATATTTGTTGTTGTTAATGGCGCCGTTGTTGTTGTTGTTGTTGTTCCCGGCGATGGAAGCGATCGATACGATCGATTTGTTGAAACCGATGTCGAAGAGGAATGATGAAGTGATGGAGGAGCTCCAACACTATGATTTCGAGCTAATGGCGAATGTCCACTGGTATTTATAGCGGATTTACGTTGATGCTGACGAAGAGATGACGACGACATGTCCTTGTATCTTATTCGTCTTTGTACACCGCCGTCATACAGAATACAACAAGGTAAACGACGATGCCAGGATCTTTATTCTGTTACTTGCCGTTCTTTCTCTTAATGGAAAAAAAGACGAGCGCGCTAAGCTAAAACAAGGATATGTATACGTCATGCGTCGGAGAAGGAAAACTAGTGTCGCGCTATAACTACCATCCCATCTCTAATTGTTTTCTGGGCGTAAATCAAACTATCGGCTGTAGCGGTACCGAAAGACGATAAGCCAGAATCAACCAACCAACTTATCGTGTTTATATCAGCTAGCATAACACCCTCAACTACTCTGAAAAAACATCCTATCATTATAAAGATGATGAGTATTCCAAGAAGAGTTTTTCATTCATAAACAAAATACATCTGTATTCATCGACATATTATTTATTCGTACTTACAAATAAACGAATCGATTTAAATGAAAGAAGATTTTTGTTGTTTTGGAATTAATACCTGTAGAAAGCTAAATGAGAAGATTTTCGTTGTTGTTGTTTAAGAATTTCATATTCATATGATGGTGAACCGACTGGATTCGTCGATGATAAATTACATATAGTTCCATAATTCATTTCAGTATATCTTAGTTATTAGATGTTTCTTTTCGTCTTACGCTTCAGTGAACGAGAATATTTGACTCTCGTCTAATCTTGATAAAAAAAAGGGAACGAAATCGAGATTAAAATCCAAAAATAGACGATGCGTATACTGAAAAAAAATGACATTCATTTAATAGAACAACTTCGTTTATTTTTGCCTCGCTCCTTTTTTGCTTCTCTTAGTTCAACGTTCATTTCCGGTTCTGTTCACGACATTCTCGTTCTTACTGCAGAGTTTATTATCAATTTACTCATGCTTTAGACTATATGCTATTCTGATTCGTTCTTGCTTTTATGAAGACAAACGCACACACCATTAGATCAAAACTCAGTCGGTAGAAGAGTATATAATTGTCGTTCATTCGTTCAAAACAAAAATATCCGATAAAGACAAAGAAGATACTCTTTCGCTTTCGATGAAAGATAGAAAAACATAAAGAAAGAAATAGAAGAAAACGAGAAAAGTAATGAACATTAGTTCTTTTCTTTTTTTTTCTTTCTTTTATTAAACTTACTTGTAGACCATTGGTACTGACATTGTCATTTCTGTCATTATCATAATCAGAAGTAATCAACATGACGATTATAATAATAAATTATTTGATTGGCATTCATTGAGCACTAATAAATACTGCATCGAATCAACATAAAAAAAAAGTTTTTTTTTCTTTTGGTAGAACAATAAAAATCAGCTCAAGAAAACGATCCAATGGTTGTGATAATGCTAAAAGAAACTAGAAAATGTGTGTGTGTGTGTGTATGTGCCCCTTAAACTAATAGAAAAAAAACGAGAAAAGAGAGAAAATATGAAGGAACACCACGCCCAGCAATAATTTATTCTTTCCCTTGACTACTTGTCTTCATCTTTTTTTTCTTCTCTCTCTCCTTTTCTTTTCATTGTGTGCGAGCGTTTTTGTCAATGGCACAACGACAACGATAAAAAAAGATGATTGTTTTCATCGCCGTCTTTTCCAACGAGCACACATACAACACAATACTATATATATATATATATGTGTGTGTGTGTGTGTATACAGAACATTAAACCGATTAGTTTTAGAACAAGGCTAGCAGACTAAAACTCATTCACTAATAAATTCAATCTTATTGCATAAAAGATAGAAGGAGCATGATTTATACTTATGTTATATGAAACTACTGTTTTCCATTATTTATCGTGTGAAAACAAAAAAGAGGCACATAGAAAGAGGAAGCCTTTTTTTAGAACTAAATAAAAAAAGACTCGGTTGTCATCTAACGCCATCTCGAACATTATTTGCTCTACTCCTCCTTCTCTTAACTAAACATGAATGAGTAAAAACCAATGACATATCTTTCCTTAGTTTACCAAAATCGATATTTTTTTATTTATTTTCATCGTTTTTTTGCCTTTACACTTGCTTGTTAATCGTTTACATTTCCAAAACAAAATATCTCTCCGTCTATTTTTCTAGATCATCTTTTCGTCTCGCAAAAGAAAACAATAACAAGAAAATCATCATGAAAGCAAAAGGTAATCTTCGTGAGTACCGTATCATCGGTCGTAAACTTCCTTCAGCTACATTGAAAACACCACCACTCTATGAAATGCATATCTATGCTCCCGATGAAGTTCAAGCTAAATCACGTTTTTGGTTTTTCTTACGTCAACTTAAACGTGTAAAGAAAAGTGCTGGTGAAATCGTTGAATGTAAATTAGTCAATGAACGTAAACCATTAACTGTTAAAAATTTTGGTATTTGGCTTCGTTACGATTCACGATCGGGTACGCACAATATGTACCGTGAATATCGTGATTTAACAAGAGCATTAGCTGTTACACAATGCTATCGTGATATGGGAGCTAAACATCGAGCTCGACCATCAACAATTCAAATCATGAAAATTAAACGTTTACCTGCGAAAGAATGTCGACGACCACATGTTACTCAATTTCATGATTCGAAAATCAAGTATATTGTCGAATTGTTCTTAGATTTTGTTTGAAAACTATCGATTTTCATATTTAGATTTCCAATGGTTAACAAAGCAACAAAACGTTTACATCATCCACGTTTTACAACACGTCGTCCTCATACATATTTCTAAAACAATCAATACAAGAAATTTATTTGCTAACATCTAATTCGTTTTCTGTATTGCGTTGTTTTTGATCGAAGGAACACGACATTCATGCCTAGATGAATCAACAAGAATAAAAAAATTCTTTGTTTTTTTTGTCATCAAATAAAAGAGAACAAGAATTGTTTTAGATCTCATTCTATTTCTTTAATCATGTCGTATATCTAGGCAGTAAAATAGCACTTAGAAGATATTCAATACTTGCAAAGTTTTCATATTACTACTAGAGCTTCTTCTTCTTTTTTTTCTGAGCAATCAGCTACAAATTATGCAGAAAAATTTTTCCTTTAAGACGACTTGTTGTATGTACGTGTACAACGTAAATCTCCTTATACTCAACGCCCTCTTTCCTATTGTTGCTGTAGAGGCTATAGGAATATATTGAAGACAATGGTGTTGCAGTTTGTGTACATCTGTGTACACCGTGTGTTGAAACTGCCATGTGTCTCATATGATGATGATGACGCAGCCGTAGAAATTTTCCTCTCTTCAAACAAATAAATGCAATTTACTCATGTCTAGTTTTGAATCATTGAGAATTATTGTACAGTTGAACGATTTATGTTCGTCATATGTCAAAATTACTGTACTCATTTTTTTAGATCAAAAATATCTCGAGTAGATTTTTCGAAAATCCCCGAGTGCACAATCAGCTGCACCATGTAATTAATAAAAACTGAACGGATAAAAGATCTTCTCACATCCTTTTTCGATAAAACGGTGGCCATTTGTGCCACCAAATCTAAATCATCAACATGAATCGGCAAGGAACTTCTTTTGGAACATCGTACACATCCAGTCATCCAAGTTTTTACGAACGACCATCACGTCCACATTTGCCAACAGCGAATGGGAATGTTTCGACAATGATCAAATCAATCAACTCGGGCAGTATGAATATCTCAGCAGCGAGCAATGTTCGAACACGAGCATCGAGTCGAGTGAGTCAACCGTCACCAGATAGATCGACAACAAGACCTAATGTGACATTCGTACCACGACGAATTACAAGTCAAGATCGATCTGTAAATATCAACTTGCATCAATTGACAGTTCGATGAAATTCGTTTTTTTTTCGTCTTTCAGAATAGTTTAACGAATCGAAATTCAAGCTATACTACAGAACGACAAGTACCAACTCGTACAATTACAGTTTATTCAATTCAACCCGATCCTCAATCGACGAATTATATTGACAATGAACGACGAAATTCGAAAACGTTATCTCTTGATCGACGTATCAGTCAGGTGTCTCTCTCAGCAAATGATATTAATCTCTCCAATGGTGGTCTATGTGGTCTTCAGAATCTCGGAAATACGGTAAGTTTATGTTCATCAAACATGACAATCTAACAAAACAAAACCAATACATTCTAGTGTTTCATGAATTCGGTGCTACAATGTTTATCAAATACGAAATCTCTTTTAAAATTTTGTTTACAAGATAATCTCGATAGTCATCTCAATACATCGTCAACGAGCGTGATGAAAGGGGCTTTAATGAAAGGTTTATCAATAGATATTCATCATTTTCTCTTATCTAAACTTTCTTTTGTTTATTATTCATTGAAGAATACGCAAGTTTAGCTCGTAAAATGTGGCTTCTGCCCGACGGACGATCGATTGTCAGTCCATTAGCATTTAAGAATACAATCGGCAAATTTGCTCCACGTTTTACCGGCTATGCGTATGTGAAAATTCTTCTCCGGTAGCATGTTCTTTGTATTCTTTTCTAGTGAACAAGATGCTCAAGAATTCCTACGGTATCTTTTACAAGGTTTAAGTGAAGACGTCAATCGAGTTCGACAAAAACCTGCGGCGCAAACAATTGACGAAAAAGCCGAAGAACGACTAAAGTACCGAGAGAAACGAAATCGATATTGAATGATTTGATTTGGGATTTTCTAGAGAAAAAGATCGCGCAAAACTAAGCTGGGAACGTTGTTTACGATATGACAATAGTTCTCTGGTTGACATATTTGCTGGCCAATTGAAGAGTACACTTGAGTGCACGACTTGCGGCTATAAATCGGTTACATTTGACATGTTTTGGGATCTGTCATTGCCTCTACCTCGTGTAAATAAAGTGTTTTTGCTTGAGTGAATTGAAGATTGAATTTGTTTCTTTAAGGAGAAATCATCGACGACTTTACATGAATGTATTCAATTATTTATGAGTAAAGAAGAACTTGATGGCGATGAAAAACCAGTAAGATTTTCTTTTGAAACTCGAATTGAATTTGTTGTTGTTGTTTTTTTTAAAAGAAATGCGCACAATGCAAAGAAAAACGTCGTTGTACAAAAAAATTATCGATTCAAAAATGTCCCGAAATTCTCGTTCTACATCTCAAACGTTTCCTTCAAATGCGTATTCGAACGAAACTAAATACATTCGTCGATTTCCCAATAACAAATCTTCAACTCAAAGCAATACCGGATGTGCTGTCCGATAGTTACGAAGGTAAAACTTTAATCTTACTCAACGATCAATAAAACAAAAAAGAATCATTTTCAGGCCCGTCTCCGACTTATAATCTCATTGGTATTTCGAATCACAGTGGATCAATTTATACTGGCCATTATATTGCTCAGTGTAAACATCCGTTCACGAATGAATGGCATGAATTTAACGATTCATCCGTTCATTTATTAAACGATATTTCACGAATAGTCTCTTCAAATGCTTATGTGTTGTTTTATGAGCGAAATCGATCTTAATTAATACAAAGAAAAAGACTGATGACATTTTTTTTCGTTGAAATTAAATGAGAATCTTTCGTTTATTTGTTTGTTTTCTGTTTTGTTTTTCTAAATTTATTTTTTTCTAAATCAGATCTTCCGAAAAACGAATTTGACTGATCACTACATTGAGTTCTCTCTTCCACCTCCTTGTTTTTTATTTGTTTCATTCTATGCTTGCATTTACCTTGGCTTCAGTAAGTTGTCACAAAGCAACAAACTACATAGACACTTTTGTTTTGTTTTCTCTTTCGAATATCTGCAGTGAGTTGTTTAGAGTTCGTTTTCTCTCTCGTTCTGTCTCTGTTTTTTTTTTAGAAATTCTTTTAATTATATTTAAAAATATAAAACCAATTGCACATATTCGACTTGAATTTGAAAGCAAACAAAGAGAAATATCCTACTAAAGAGTCGGTCAATGATCTGAATTTTCTTTGTAGATTTATTTCGAAAAATGAAGATTCCTGATTTTGTTCTAACACATTTTAATACCATTTATCGATATTTTGCGTCACAAGTTCGAGAATTTGAATGTCTTGTCGTCTGAAATGTGTTTTTGATGTCTGATTAGATATTCGGAGATCATATTGAACAAACTCTTGTTGGTTTTGGTTTAGCTATTGTTGTGATATTACTATTTTTTCTTATTCGACGTATGCAATCGAAATCGCGAAGTAAACTTTCTCGATCAAATCTTATTTTCGTTTTGTTGATTGAAATCATTTAGCAAATGAAGTAATCAATCGATTTCGTAAACGTGATAAAGTACTTCATTATGGAAAACGATTTCTTCGTACGGTATGAAAATGTTTTTATTTGTGGTGATGATTTTTTCCTTTTCGTTTAAATTAAAGATGCGATCGTATTCGTCCACAGCTCGAAATCGAATTCGACGTCGAGCGAAAAAGTAATTTTTTGAGATAAAAATTCTCTTCATTTTGAATGATTAAAGATATCATCAACGATCGCCTGCCGAGATGGATTATGCTCTACCACGAAAGCCACCTGATTTTCTCTTGGATACTGATGGAGACATTGCTGATACATCGAGTCAACATCATATTCCACCTGAAATCCTCTATCTTTTGAAGAGTGTCAAGTTCGTTGATGAATTTTTTTTGTTCTCTTCCGTTTGAATCTCATCGATGTGTTATTTGTAGAGTCTTCGGTCATTTTGAACGACCAGTTTTTCTTGAATTGTGCAAATCATTAGAAAGTAAATTAATTCATGCTGGCACTTATTTATTTCGTATTGGCGATGCTGATGATAGTTTATACGTTGTGCAAAAAGGTCTTTTGCATGTTTTTATAACAGATGAAGTAAACGCAAAATAAGATTCATTCTGAAACTTAATGAAATCCGAATAAAATCGATATTTAGAGACATCATCGACATATAATTAAAGAATGTGTCGAAGGTGACACTGTTTTTTCTCTATTAAGTATGGTTGATGTGATGACTGTAAGCGAAGATCGAAGATCCTTTTGTTTTGTATTGATTTGAAATCAATTCTAGGGACATAGTAAACCGTTTAAAACTGTTAGCTGCAAAGCGATTGAAGACAGTGTTGTGCTTAAATTACCAGCTGCTGCTTTTTTAAATGTTTTCAAAGAATATCCAGAATGTATGGTTCGAATAATTCAAGTAAATTTTCTTCAACAATATCTTTCTTTCGAATAAGAAAAATTTAGATTTTAATGATTCGACTTCAACGTGTTACATTTCTCGCTCTTCATGATTATTTGGGTTTAACAACTGAACTAACACGTTCGAATGATGAAATATCTCAACTACAAACCAGTAATCAACAGCATCATCGTCATCGAAGAACTCGTGTTCATTCGCATACAACTGTTCTCCAATCGATTCCAGTCAATCCAACAGACGTTGCAGAAGATTCCAATGAGAATCAAAACTTTCAACCAATTCGATCATTATCAGATGATGTTCAAGCAACGAATTTACTGAAAACTGAAAGTAATCAACAGGAACCGGAACATCCGACCGACGGACAAAGTCCGAGTATATCAACGTCAAAAGAACGTGCAGCAAGTTTCACTGGTCAGCGATCGTACAGTGTTATCGAAAGTCGTTATATGAATCCCGATTTCGAAGAAGCTGCTGCACGTGCACGAGTGAAAAACTCTCTCGACACAACATTTTTCGAAAAACATAAAATCAGTTATCCAAATATTTCGAATAATCGTTCGTTAAATGCCGGTGCACGTCGACGAACAAGTTTTTCGGATGTAAAATTGCATTATCATTTGTTTTCTTCTTATTCGAATTCACATTTTTCTATAGCCTGAATACGCACATCTTCAATCGAGATCGTTGGGATCAGATAGTGACAGTGCTGGCAGTGAATATAATGAACGCGTTGATGAAACTGATCTTCAAAGTGAATGGCCGCAGATTCGGCAAGCTTTAGCAAAATCACTGGGTTTTGAAGGCGATGCGACTATACTTGATGATAAAGTTCATCTTCATCGTCTTCCCGATCGATTTTTATTAGTGAAAGAAGGTGAACAATTGAATAAATTATTCTTTGTTGTACACGGTGCAATTGTTGGATGTATGAAAGAGATTAGTGGCAGCAAAAAAGAACGTAAATTATATCCAAATGTGTTCGAAGAAATTTGAAAATTTATTCCGTCTTGTTTATAAACATTATAGGCGTTATGTTTACAAATCGTGCTAACGAAATTAGCGGTTTAGTTAGTGTTCTAACTGGAGGTAATTATGTTTAATCATATCGAATTCAAATAATATATATTTTGTTATTGAAAGAACCAACATTATTCTCATATCGAACACATGGTTTAACTGATATATGTACGATAACGAAAGAACGATTCTATGATCTAATGCGTATTCAACCAAATCTTGTTCTAGCAATTGCATCTAGTAATGAGCGTATTTTTCTTTTGATTGCTTGGAATTGATTGTTTATTCGACTAGTGATGGTTCAGCGAATGTCTCCATTGGTACGTCAAATAGATTTTGCTTTGGAATGGATGTTAGTCGAAGCCGGAAAGGCTTTATATCGGTATGATAAAACTTTGATTGAAATAATTTTATTCATATTGGTCTGATTTGTGAATAGACAAGATTATAAACCGCAGAATGTATATATTGTTCTGAATGGTCGTGTTCGAAGTGTTTTATTAACACAAGATAAAAAACGACGAGAACTAATCGGTGAACATGGTCGAGGAGAAATGGTTGGTCTTATTGAAGTTTTAATGGAAATGCCTCGACAATCGACAACGATTGCTGTTCGGTAGATATACAAAAAAAAGGCTAATCGATTCATATCATATCGGGTTTTTTTTTGTGTCTCAGTGATACAGAATTAGCTGTTATTCCATCTGGTCTTTTAAATTATATTAAATGGCGACATCCTCGTGTTGTTTCTCATTTAATTCATGTTCTATCACAAAAAATCTATGGAACAATGCAAAATACATTGACAAATAGTGTTGGTTTGTCGATGCCAATAGCTGATGGTAACATATTCTCGATAATAAATTTCAATATCAATCGAATTTATTTTCTAAAGATGAATTTCAAGATCAAGCAACAGCATTGAATAAAAACTTATCCACAGTTGCGATCGTTGCTGCATCATCGGACGTTCCACTCGATTCTTTTACTTGTGAACTTGTTCATAGTCTGATAGCTATCGGTAAAACGAGGCAAACTGAATTATTCAAGAAATTTTCTCATTTTTCAGGTCCAACACTTCATCTAACTCAACAATTGATTATCGATCGTTTTGGTGTTAGTGCATTCGAGAGTATCAATGATTATCGTTTGAGTGCATGGCTTGGTCAACAAGAAGAATTACATCGAATTGTTGTTTACCAATGTGATAAACAATTAACACCGTGGACAAAACGATCATTACGACAAGCTGATTGCATACTTGTTGTTGGTATTGGATGGAAAGAACCAGTCAAAGGATCTGTAAATAGATTTTATACGTAGTTTCTATTGATTGATTGATTTGATGAATAGGTTGAAAATGAAATCGAACGAATTGCAGTACGAGCACAGAAAGAACTTATACTTTTACATCGTATGGGTAGTTTGAAACCTAAAGGTACGGCTCGATGGTTAAAAGAACGAAATTGGTGTACATTTCATCATCATGTTCGATGTCCCGAACGTGTTTTTCAACATGTTAACATTGAATTTCATGTATGTCAAACATTGCCAAGAAACTGTTGATTTTTGTTCTTTTTCTAGAACGCTTATACAGATTTACTCGAACCTGATCCCGATCCAACAACAGATTTCTCTCGTATGGCACGTTTTCTCACTGGTACAGCCATTGGTCTTGTCTTGGGTGGTGGTGGTGCTCGTGGAATTGCACATGTTGGTATGATTCAAGCGATGCATGAAGCTGGCATACCAATCGATCTAATCGGCGGCACAAGCATAGGAGCATTAATGGGAGCATTGTGGGCTGATGAATTGAATATTAAAGGTTATGTTGAAAGAGCAAGAGAATGGTGTAAAGTGAGTTGAAGATGAAAACGTGATTATTTTTGCATTTGGTTTTGTTTTCTTTTAAATTTAGAAAATGACATCATTCGGAAAGAAGGTTTGGGATTTAACATATCCGATAACCAGTATGTTTACAGGTAAATTTTTCTTGAGAGATTCTTTTTCTGATCGATATAACGACGAATTCAGGAGCTGCATTTAATGAAACCATTGAAGAAGCACTGCCTGAAGTTCAAATCGAAGATTTATGGATTCCATATTTCTGTATAACAACTGATATTTCAGCATCCAAAATGCGTGTACATACAACAGGTAAAAGAAGTTGTTTTGTTTGCCAACGGAAAAAGACGTATGTTGTTGTTGCCAAAAAAGACAGAAAAATTATGAGGCATATACTTACTATCGAAAATGAGTATACACATATTGAGACTTGTCATTCATTTCTCCAAGGAACTGCTTGGCGTTATGTACGTGCATCGATGACTTATGCGTGTTATCTTCCACCTATGTGTGATCCATGCGATGGACATCTTCTCTTAGGTGAGATGAATAAAACGAAATAGGCAAAATTAATTTCATTTTTAATGTTCTCCAGATGGATGTTATACGAACAATCTGCCTGGTAAGATTTGTAGATCAGTAGAAATGAATACGCATAAGATTCTTGGACAATTTCTGTTGAAAAAGCGCACATCATACGTCTTTTTTCCCGAATGTGTATATTTGTTTTGTGATTTGGAGATAATTTCATTTGATAAATCTAGGATCATTGTGGCGTTATGTCCGAGCATCAATGAGTTTGTCCGGTTATTTTCCTCCGTAAGTTGAGAAACGAAAAAAGAAAAAAAAACCGTTCTCATCTTCTCAATTCATTTCTAAGATTGTGCGATCCGAATGATGGACATTTGTTGCTCGATGGTGGCTATGTAAATAATCTACCGGGTAAGATAAGATTGAAAAGAAAACGAAACTGTCCAGGAATCGATGTGAATTCAGCGAAAAAGAAAAATAGTTCCAAGAAAATAGTGAAAATTGACTTTCTAAATTTTAGCTGATGTTATGTATAAACTCGGTGCACATACAGTTCTCGCTGTTGATGTTGGATCACAAGATGAACAGAATTTTTATAATTTCGGTGATCAACTTTCAGGTTAGAAAAAAAAACAACGAAAAACTTCGAAATTATTATTGAAATAAAATCAGGTTGGTGGTTGTTGTATAAACGTTGGAATATCTGGTCGACTCCGGTTAAAGTTCCTGAATTAAGCGAAATTCAAACACGTTTAGCTTATGTTTCATGTCAAAGACAATTGGAAATTGTTAAAAATTCGAACTTTTGTGAATATTTACGACCGCCAATTGATCGATACCGAACATTACAGTTTGGTTTATTCGATGAAATTCGAGTAGATAATTATTCGAATGATTTGATTTCATATTTTTCCACCGAAAATCTCTTCGTAGGATGTTGGATATCATCATGGTAAAGCTGTTTTTCATGGTTGGTCGAAATTAGAAGCATACGATGCTGTTTTTCTCAAACAAAAACTTGATTCAACTCGAGAAAAACAAACACGATTAGTAACGAGACTGTTTTCAATTGAAATTTAAGGAATTATTGACTGTTGTTTTGTTTTTGTCTAGCGTAAACAAGAATCAAGTGCAACTAAATTTATCGATCTTGCTGAATTGATCACACGTGTACGCGACACACCGAAAGAAGAAGAAGACGATGATGAAGATGATGACGATGACGACGATGATGATGCAGATGAAATTGGTAAATAAAAATCTCTCAAATCGATGTATGTGCTTTTTTTTCTTTATTAGCAACGACAAATACCGAAGATTCACATACATCTATATCAAGTAGCACAAAACCACGACGAAGAAAAGCTGCATATGGATCGAATCAATGGCTTTCAGCCATATCATACAATGGTTTGAAACGTTATCGACGACGAGTACGAACGAAAACAAAACAATCGACACATATTATTTGCTTTTGTTTTCATATTAGGTTCGATTACGTTCTCGTCCTGAAACACCTCCAGTTATTCAACAAGAAGATCCTCGATTTGCAACAACAACAACAACAACTGATGATCATTAGAGAGCTCAGAAGTATTCATTTCAAATTCGTAATTCGGTGCATTCTAGACATTTTAATTCAATTTTTTTCTTCTCTCTCGTTTATTGTAAATGACACACAATTTTTATACAGACATCTATTTGAAAGATAATCTCGCAAAACTAAAATCGAATCAAATTCTGTCTGAAAAAAGTCTTATGCTTTGATTGGTGTGATATTTTTCATGGTTAATACGGTGTACAAAATCTAAAATCACATTAAAACGAAACATTACTCGATATATTGAGAATAAATCTGTAATTCTTACGTGCAGGACCGATCAGGTCGTTCATTTTGATTTTGACAATAGTTGGATGGTTGTCCGTTTAAAGGACGACGACATGTACAACGAGGAGTTGCGATACCTTTGATTTCGACAATTGAACATGTTGCAGAAATTGAACAATCAGGAATACAACGAGGTTTAACACATTTGCATAATCTTGCATTGAGTATCTATTTCAATAAGAAAAAAACGCCACTTAGAAATTATTTTCTTCTTCAATTAAACAGATTACTTCTCCCTTTTGACGACATTGTTCAGAGCTGATACTACATCTGCAGTCGCATTTTGTATGATTCATAAATGTTAATGACTGTGGTACTTCGTACCGTCCAAGTTCATCCATAGAAACCATTAACACCTAGATAATAGATAGACGAACGAAACAAATTCAATAGAAATTGACAGTCACTATCTACTTACTGGACCGAATTGTACTGGTTTTTCTTCAACAGGTACGCAAGAAAATTGAGGTTCTCGACAACAACCTCCACATTCATGAACTTCAAGACATTGAGGAAAAGACATGATGTCATTGGTCCTAACACGATCAATAGGTACCGGTTTACATATAATGCGAGGCTCACAGCCACCATTACGTGGTTCAGACATTTCATTTGAATCTACAGTTAAATGTCTGGTGACAATATCAATAAGATTTGGTTCTTACCTTTGCTTAATCGTTGTGCTGTTTTTACTACTTGTTGATATTCTTTTCCCAATGATTCAGCTGAAACCAATGCTAAATTAAATCGAGAGAAAACTCCTAGTTTACTTAAACAATCTCTCGAGATAGATGTTTTGTTACGTACACATTGGTGCATTTGGATCTGCAGTTCTCAAAATCAGCAGCGCTTCTTTAATTGTTTTAGCTTTTGATAAACGCTCTCGCAATTCCGCTTGATAATATTCCTGATTAAGGAAATTTGAATTTCTATTAAATTCTTTTTCTCAAATTTTTACCTTATCTGCAAACGCAAATGCTACTAATACAAGACAAATGAATACGACTTTCATTGTTTTCGTTGTAAAGAAAAATAGATTTATTATGAAAGAGCTC
>ERZ778020.1248-NODE-1248-length-23645-cov-4.014498_pt1 | contig 23645 bp, 25 predicted proteins | sample MGYA00375750_ERZ778020 | MGnify/ENA primary metagenome ERZ778020 (study PRJEB29350, sample SAMN05389818) | bioreactor metagenome | isolation source: Ammonium sulfate bioreactor | place: South Africa: University of Cape Town | collected 2014-03-17 ...
TAAAGAAACGGCTTACTGATTCCAATTGAAGTCTTCATTTTTCTTTTTTTTTCTCTTTTATGTTCACTTTTTTCCGCATCGCTGTGTGTGTGTGTGTGTCACAGTAATTAAACGATAACAAGGGTCAAGAGTAATCCGAACTAAAGAAATCAATTCAACGAATCTATTCATTGATATTATTGAAATCGAACGTAAGTAAAGAATCAAACCTTATATGCGATGTTTAATCTTCATTCGTCACGTGTATCAAATGATAGAATACTTTACAATTCGATTGCTTATGCAAATTAAATAGTTATATTCAAATTTGTCAAAGAAACGAGAAATATCAACTGCACTCAGAAATCATCTCTTTCTTTCTTTCGTTCTTTCATGTTTGTACATATTGAATTAATTTACTCTGTCGAAAAGATTTATGACATATTATCTGTAATATAAAGCTTGCCTTTTTCTGTCAGCCAGTCAGTTAGAAAGATAAGACGAGTCTTGACTTGAATATAACAATAGTGATCAACATAAATCACGGAAACTGAATTGTAGACAAGCCAATACTTAGAGTTTTAGATAATAATTATTTCCTCCATCCTGTCTTCTTCTCTTTCGTCGTAGTCTTTTTTTTCATACTATCAGCATTCACACTCCTTTTTTTTTGACTCTTTTTTTCTTTCTTTTTTTGTCGTCGAGGATAGACACATACGAGTGCTCGTTGTCATCCTTCATAGCTCATGGCATTTCCATGTTTTGCTTAGGCATTTCAAGGAAGAAAAATGTTAGTCAAAGAGAAAAAGACAAATTTTCTTTTTCTTTTCCTTTTTTTTTAAATATTTTCTTTTTTCTTACAATCTACATTTTTCACTGCTATATTGATTCGCCGTTCTTCAACTTAATTTTTACTTTACCCAAAAGAAAACTAGACACTAGTGCAATACATTAATAGTTGTTAACAACCGAAGAAAAGAAAAGAAAAAAAACTTAGAAGTTCTTTTTTTTCTACTACAACGGTGAGTGATAAATGAATATTGTGATTGCTCGAAGAGTAAACGTAAAATGTCTATGAGTAGTTTTTCTTTTCACTTTGCCGATGTGACTTGTTGTTATGTCAATAAAAGAAAAAGAAAATTGTAAAACATGAGTTCCGGACATACATTTTCAATAAGAGAACTCTATTTTCATTTGCGTCGAAACATTGAACATATAATCACGTGGATGACCTTTGCTTTTGAACTAAACCGATGACGATATTCTCTGTCCCTCTCTTTCTCCCATACGTTTGTCGAATTGATATTCTGTACTTATTTTTGGATACAAAAAGAAATAAAGATTTGTTGTTCTATTAATTAATTTTCGGATATAGAACAAAGAAATCTATGTCAACTAGTACACTTAAAAAAGTATGATTTTATTTTTTCGTGTTTTTATTATTTTTATTGCTGTTTCTGCTGCCAACATGCTGTTTTATGATCATAAATTTGTTCTCTCATTTCTTTAATCCGTCTAAGCAAAAAAAACGATGAAAACTAGTCAAGAATATTGCTTCGTTTTTTTTTTTTCTTCTTCTTCTTTTTTCATATTTTACATAGTCATAAAATAAAACAGAATGAGAGATTTGTATTTACAAATCTGAAAATGAGAAAGAGAACAAACGAGAGATTGACAGAGGGAGAGAGAGAGAGAGAAATAGAAATGACAGGTGTATGTGCTCTTTCGTCGTCGTCTTTCTTATTGCTGTTGCCACCAATAATATCAGAAGTATATAAATATATGCGAGTAAAAAAAATGAGAGAATGTGTAAGACATAAAAAAATTTGCTGACAAACGACAAGAAGAACAAATTTCTCAGATTCTTCCGTTTCGTTGCCATTTTCTCTTTCGCACACAAGTTCAATTCGTATAATACTTAATCATGTCGCAATCGGCGACACTTATTCGAGTAGCTAAACATGCTCTCGATGGTACTGCTATTTATCCACATAATGGACAAAATACAATTTATTATCAACCATTTGATCTATCATCGACATCATCGAATATGAATTCGTCAACGAAATATCTTGCTTATACAATACAAAGACCTCATGAACATCTTATTGCGATGGCAAGTCATCATAGATGAATTATTATTATTCGCTTTCGTATTTGTATTTCATTTGTTGAGAACGAGAAAAGACGCATTTGATAGTTTTCACATTCTAGTGGCGACTCAATTTTCTTTCTCACCATTTCTTTTTCTCTCTGTCTCTCTCTCTGTCTCTCTCTCTCTCTCGGTGTGTCTCGTATTTGTTCTGTTTAACTAGAACGGAAGCCGAAATATGTGTAAGCATTGACAGAACAAGAATAATCTTCTAACAAACGAATGGACATTGTCCTATAATCCACAAACAAGCAAAATGTATATTTTCTTCTTTCTCTCTCTCTTTTTCTCTTCTTTCTTTTTTTTTCGTTCCTATCGAATAATGACCCCGAGCTAACATTTATTCAAGGAATCGTTGAACAAGTCTCGTCATTCTTACAATAATAATCATTATTATAGATGAGAATAGAAAAAGCAAAAATCTAATAAAATCTTTAAAAAAGAAAACGAAAGAGAATGAGAAAAAAAGAACGAAGAATTCTAATCGAATTTTTAATGATTTTTTCCCTTCGTCAGTACAAATATAATTAAAAAGAAATCGATAAATATTATTCTAATTTTTCTTTTTTTTTCTTTCTCTTTTTAGCGATCCATGAAGGTATTTACAAACAAAAGAAAAGAAATCTTATTTTTCCTTATTCGAATTTTCTCTCATAGCGTCTACTTTCAAATGATCTTCCAACATCACCACCAACAAAAATACTTGCCACTGCTTCTAATGAAGAAGAAATGAATAATAACAAAACAATCAGTACGATTACTACCATTACTACTGCTACAAGCAATAATAATAATAATAATACAAACAACAATAATAGCTCAAATAATGTCACTAACGGATATCAAAATAGTGATAGTAACGAAGCAAAAAAGGTATATCTGAGAGATGATTGGAAGTACAATTTGGAAAGTGTTGTTTGCTTTTCTGTTTAGGCTCGAATTGAAAAAAGTTCACCGTCTCGAGTAGTTCATCTACGAAATATTGATGCAAGTGAATTAGAAATCGTTCAATTTGGTCTTTCATTTGGTAAAATAACCAATGTACTTAATCTACGAAAAAAGAATCAGGTTTGTTTCTTTTATTTATTTATTAAAAATATCGATCATATTCTTGTTCGTTTCGTTAGGCATTTCTGGAATTTGGCAGTATTGAACATGCACAAGCAATGACGGATTATTTTTCTTCAATACCAATTTTATTAAATGGTCGACAGATTTTTGTACAATTTTCCAATCATCAAGAACTAAAAACCGATCCAAACAATGCAAATAATCAACAAGCACAAGCTGCTCTACAATCGGCAACTCTTTTACAAGAAATCGGACGTACAGGTGGACAAAATTGCGTCCTACGCGTTGTTGTTAGTAATGTTATTTATCCTGTTAATGTCGAAACATTTCACCAAGTAAAAACAAAAAAATCTATAGAAAAAAAACAACGAATTTCTTGTTTAAGATTTTTAGCAAATTTGGTGTTGTTTTGAAAATTATAACATTTACGAAAAATGGTACGATAATGAATTCATATTCGATGAAATGTATTTGTCGTCTTTTTTCTTTTGTCTAGATAAATTTCAAGGATTAATACAAATGAAAGATTCAACAACTGCTCAATCTGCGAAATTGGTATGAGAAAAAAAAGACCAAGTTTTTGTATAACAAAAATGAAATAACATTTCTTGATTTTTTTCTCTTAACTTTAAGAGTTTAAATGGACAGAATATTTATAATGGCTGTTGTACATTACAAATTGATTTTTCTAAATTACAATCTTTAAATGTGAAATATAACAATGATAAAAGTCGAGATTACACAAATCCGATATTACCAGCGAACGAAAATTCCAACGAACCGATTTCAATCGGTGCAAAATATGTACCAGGTCTACCGAATGTATACGGTTCACCGATTGTAACACTTGCTGGAGCTCCATTGACCACACTTTCTGCAATGAATAATGGTGCTATTCATTTTCCAAGTACGATCGAAACAAACAAAAAAGAACAAAGTACATTCACTATTGTTTTGAACTTTTATTTAGCATCAACAGCGGCAATGTTAAATGCAAGTCAACTAACTCAACCTTATACAACAGCAATAGCTTGTCCGATATCGAATGGAGCGAATTCAGCAGCAACTTTATTAACTGCAGCTGGCACAACACAATCACAATTATCACTATCAACATTACAACAGCAGCAGCACCAACAACAACAACGTCATCATCACCATCATCATCATCAGCATGCATCAACAACAAGTCCTTATATATTTCTTTCAACATCTGATGAGGTATGTGCAAATGGTGGTACTACTGGTGTTACTACCGGAAAAACTGCAACTCTCTCCTCACCTTCTGCTCTCTATTTCTACAATAATAACAGTACACCTGCAATGTACTCTGCTGACTTTCTGCGCTTGTGATACAAAATATCTTTCTCTCTCACACGAAATATATCCTTTATCATTCTTTTTTGATTATCTGGTGCTCGTTTGAACACTAAATTATTTCTCATTGAGCTCCTTGTTTTCTTTTTCTTAAAGACAGTCCGTCCAAATTCACTTGCTTTTCCTGTTCCTCAATTTCCCTGTGAATTTTTCTTTCTTTAATCACAACAAAAAATCGAAAAAAAAACACTCCTTCTGTTATGATTTATCTTCTTCTTATTCTTCAATTAAATATCGCTGGAAATCATGATCTGAGCAAATATAAATATAAATGTATACACATACAGTATCCTTCTGTTCTTTTTTTTTCATTATTTGTCATACTCGCTTTGGTTTTTTCTTCATGCGCAATTCTTTTGTTTTTGTTCTTTTGCCTTTCATTTTCGCAAGTGTGAATGACTGTCTCTTCGTTTCCTGTTCTCTCTCTCTCCCTCTCTTCTTCTCTTTTTTGTTGTTGTTTCATCGACATTTTCTCTTACCCATGCAAATAAAACTTATATCTCTGTTTCAGTTAATGCTGGCCCATTGAGCTCTATTATTTCAGAAAGGTAAAACACACATAAAAAACCTATGATAAAAAATGCAGCAACCATTTTTTTTTTGATAATCTCACAATTTCTTACTCCTTGTTCTCAAACACTTTTCTCTACACTCTATGGTCTTCTCAGTTTTATCCCATCCAAACCTATATATCTACATATACATGCATATTTCTCGATCTCTTCTCCTAAATTCCTCTTTGTTTAAATATATTCTGCCTTCTATTGATTAATCTTCTCCGTATCAATATGAACGAAACACAACATTTTCAACCGGATATTTGTTCATTCAGTTTACTTTGACATAAGCTGAATATGTTTATATCATACACTCCTACAGCAAACACTTATGTGTGCAATTCTTCATCTTGAATCTTTTTGTTAGAGCACCATTCAGATTCATTCGTTCGATCAATCATATTAATCTGCTTATATTTATATTGCACTAGGATCTTATTCTATGCTATCGATATTGTTACATTTTATTTTGATAAAACGTTTAATAGGTACATTCTGTACAAACGTCTATACAAGTGAGATCATTTGAATGTTTTTTGTTTACATTAAAGTATATTTTATGATCTATTCATACAAAGGTGATATGAATATTATAACAATCAATAAAATAATAAAAAAAACGAATTTTCAAAATTATTTTGTTCTGCATTTTATTTCTCTTGATTCATTCTTGTTTAGAAAATTCGAAGTGAAGTTTTCTTGTCATTTTGTACAGAAAAAAAGAAGAAGAAGAAGAAGAAACTTTTAGACACCGAGAAAAAGTATAATTATGTACATAAAAGCTAATACGTTTAACACACAGGCAATACAGTGTCTAAAGAAAATGAATTATTGACATCACAACAAGAGAGAGAGAGAGAAAAGAGATAAATCGTTAATTTGATTTCTTTTGTTGAGACAAATGTAAATTATGTTCGTCGATTATTATTGATATTTTGTGAATGTTGTTGACGCGATGATGTTGGCGATTGACTTGAAGGTACCATGTTTGCAGCCGACGCAAACATAGAAGTAAACAAAGCTGGATCGAATACAGGTGAATTCAATAATTGTGGATTCGCTAGGGCAGCTGCAGCTAATTGTAATGTTGTCGGATCCCATTGAAGAGCTTGGGATAGGCCTGAAGGAATGGTTACTTGAGATGAATGAGAACGACTAGACTGAAATCGATGAAAAACATTGAATGAGTTTGTAGAGAAGCAAAATGAACGTACTTGTTGATCGTGTGAAGAAGAAAATCCTGCTGGAGTTGAACGTCGAGATGATGATGATGATGATGATGAATTTGATGAAGGACGATTGGACGATGACGATGCTTTGTGATGTTGATCTGTACGATGATGAGATGGATCATTCGAAGAACGATTTGTACTGTTCGTTGTTGATGATGTTGTGGCTACTTTTTGTGAACTTGAAGAACGTTGATGATTACTTGTTGGACTTTGAAGATTCGATGGTGTTTTCATAGGTGTTGAACTGGAATTTGATTTGGGACTTTGAAGAGATTTATTAATCATACTATCGACAGTTAGTGGTAAACTGGAGATTTTTGGTGAAGATGACGATGTGGATATTTTCGGTGATGATGAGCTGCTCAATGGATCTTTCAAAAACGATCCAGCTGGAGTTTTTTCTGATGGTAATTTCGTCGCAAATTGTTGTTGTTGTTGTTGTTGTGATTGTTTAGTACTTTGTACAGATGTTGTTGATCGTTGAGATGAGATCGATGAAGATGGATCTTTGTTCGAAGACGAACTTGGCGTAACTTTCGATGTTTCAACCAAATGTTTTTTATACTGAGAATATAAATCTATTGATAAATCAACAGCTGACGTCGAAATATTCGGTGTTGAATGACGTTTCGATGCAGATTCAGGTTGAGTCGATGAAGTTATAACAGCCGGTTTAGCAATTGGACGAATGACCTCATTTTTCGACGATTTACTGTATAGTTGCTCGGGTATCTGAGAAAACAAATACTCAACAATAATCAATCGACAACAAAACAAATTTCTTTGATCTACCTGATTAATTGCTGCGGAGGATGAGGGTGATGTTGTCGGTTGTTTAATCGGATTAGGTGCTGATACTCGTGTGGCCATTTCAAGTAGTTTTGCTTGACTATTAGCCGATGATTTGATTTCATTTGCTTTCGAATTCTGTGTTTGAGCAACTTTAGGTGCATTGTTCGTTATTGTAGAACTTTGATTTAATATTTTTGTTGCTGATGCTGGTACAATAATTGGAGCATCTTTTTTTGTTCGATCAATTGTTGGAACTACTCGAGCAGCCTAAATTATAAAACTTTTAACTTAACTATGAGACGAATGACAATTTATTTACTTGAATAGTTGGAGCTGGCGCACTTGGATCTCGTAATGGTCGATATTCAATTCGAATAACTTCACTGAGAATTTTTCTTTAGAAAAAAAAGAAAAGAAAGAATCAAAAAAAATTATTTTCAAACGAAACTTTTATTTTTGAAATTTTACTTTGCTGTCATCCAGCCCGATTGACTCCATAATGGAACAATATGATCATGAAGAAACGATTCCAATGACTCGGAATCGGATATACTCATTGTTTCAAGTTGACGATCCACACAACGAATAATCAATTCACTTAATCGAAGAAAAAAAAACTGAAAACAAAATGTTTTTCTTGAATTAGATTCATACTTGATCGTTTTATGGAAACGAAAGTTCTTTCTCGGTCCACGATTTTTATCTTTTGATGGATTTTCCGATAGTTTCTGTTGCCATTCTCTAATCAAAATATGAATTTATTCAATTGAAATCTTTATTTTCAGTTCACAAACTTAATCGCTTGATTATGTGCTTGAATGTGAAATTCTAACGATCGATTGATTTCAATTTTGAGTTTGTCTTTTAAATCTTTCATCGACATTGAAGCAGCTGTTGGCTCGTAATCATTCAGCAATAATAATCGACCTCGTGTGATTAAAATCGGTGCTGCAACACCAGTTTTTGCACCTAATAGATCGAACACTAATTGTCGATGTGCATTTGTATGACGATGAAGTTTTTTAACCAAACTTAAACAATGAAACTAGTTGATCGACATGAAATCATTTCGACTACATACTTGAGTAATTCTCGACAGAGACTTTTCTCATAGAGACGTTCGATTTTCTTTGGAATATGCGTTATACTTTGATCCAAGGAAATCAACTAAATGAAAAAAGTTCATCATGTTTTAAAATAAATAATGATGAATTTTAGATTTTAGCAATTATTTACTCGGACTAATTTATCAATGCATGGTTTAATGTCAGCATCCATTTCAGCTGGTAGAACATTGGAAAGAAAATTCTGTGCGCAGATTTCTCCGGTTGTTTCACTGAGTTTCTTGACTTTTTTAACTTGTTCATCGATTGGTTTAACGGTTTTATTTTTTTCATCGAGATTCATAGATAATGGAGGTGCTGAGACTTCAGATATACTTCTAAATAGAACAGATAATAAGAAATGTTCGAATGAAATACATTTCATAAACAAACCGTTTTCGTTTCGTATTTGATACTTTTGCTGATAAACTCTCATCGATTTTCGGTTTTTTTACAATCTATTCAAAGAAGATTCGACAATATTCTTTCATTGATTATTAACAAAAATCAATACTTTTTCATTGAGTTCAGTCGTATTCTAGAAAAACAAAAGCATATTGATTAAACAAAATATTTTTTTCCTTGTCAAAATTTCCTACTGGATTAACAACTTTCTTCATTTGTTTATCATCTTTTTCACTTGCACTCGATCGATCATCATCGTCGTCCTCATCATCATCACCACTCTCATCCGATTCATCTTCTTCGTCGTCTAATTCTGAATCACTTGATTCACTCAAATATTTCGCTTGTATCGGTTGATGTTTTTCATTAACATAGAAACCATCACGTTCATTGGTCATATTTTTCGGTATAATATCTTGTGCAGCTGTTGAATCGTCAATAAACGAATCATCATCATCCGGATCGTTATATCCAACACCGAGATTCGCATTTTGTTGATCATTATAATCCATTAATGCACGAATTACATCAGATAATGATGCATTATCTTCCATTATATTCTTTTTGTTTGAAAAAAAAGATAAACAAACAGAAAATCAATTGATTAATTGATTCGAATAAATTTACATCGCGTTCAGCAAGAATCTCTTTGACACTTTGTTTTCCACAGGCTTTGACATAGGAACTGAGAACTAATTCTAGACTATCTTTATCATTTTTCTAAGCATTCGAAAAGAAAAACAAATGATAGTTTTTAATTTGATTTTTTGAAATTTCTTACAAATTTGTTATCATTAGCAACAAGATCTAAGAATGATATTTCTTGTGGATTACTGTCGGTGCTGGTTGGTAGATTTAATTTAACTTCATAGGAAAGTGTTGGTAATTGTGAGAGATCTCGACCTTTCTTTCCCGGTACAGACATCTGAAATGTAATTTATTAGTTTTAAAAAAAACGAATAAACAAAGTTAAAAAATGAAATGACGATAAATGATGATGATGATGAATATGAAAGATAATCAATAAATGGTTAACAAACAAAAATCAATGAAATGTTCCATCGATAGATGTCAATCGATTCCATTCGAAACCTGTTTTTCTTTTAGTTCATCTTGATCATTCACTGGCAACAGTTCGATTGTTTCATCGTTTGTTATTAATAAATTTTCAGTTGGTAATAACAGTTCAGTTTCAAATAAAGATACTCGCGGTGTATTAACACCTTGAAGTAAACCTGAACCTGGCATGTCAGCATTTGTTACTGCAGTCGACGAACGTCTTGTACGATGTGACCCAGCTAAACTGCTATGTGTTGAGTAACTACCATGATTTTGTCGTAGAAAACGTATTAGAAAAAGAATTGCAAATGCCAATAAAATAAATGCTAAAATAGGACCTGTTAGAATGAGTAATAATGGTTGATAGATAAACGATTTCTTTTTTGTTTTGATTGTTGAATTTTTTTCCGTAGAATTCGTCGTAGTAGGAAGAGGAGAATAATCAATTGTACAATTTTCGCAAATCGTTGAATCAGCAATCGTTACTGATGTTGTTGTTGTTGTTGTTGGTTCGGTAGTTGGAATAGTTTGTGTTGTAGTTGAAATTGGAATGAATGTTTGAATAGGTTCGATTTGACACACAGCATATCCACCATTATGACATTGATAGAGTGATGTAAATGTACCAGGTGCGCGTTCAAAATATTTTAAAATACATTCACTTGGCACATGTTTATTTCTTAATAATAATTTCAACCAATTCTTACGATTAAGTTCTGTTTTAGTTTGATTTAATAATCTATTTTCAAGATAATAATATAAAAATTCTAATAAGAGATCATCGAATCGTCGACCGAGAAATTTTGTTGAATTAATATTTCCACGCTCTTGAATATCCAAACCTACTAATGTACTATTCGGATGAATTCCATAACAAGTACGTTCACCTGAATTAATACCAAAACTAATTGAAATATTAACATAATAACACATTCGGCCGAATAGAACGAAATTCGATGGACAATTGAGAATTTCTTCATACTGAGTACGTGTTGATGTATTCGTTCTAAATGTGTCAGTGAAAATAGTTGAAATGTTTTAGAGGAAGATAGAAAAGAAGAAAAAAAAATCTCCAATAGACACTTGTTCGAATCTTTCGAATGGAATTTTTCCAAAATGATGATACTCCGAGTCTGAGAAAAATCTTTCAGTGATATTTTCACAATAAAATCAAAAAATCTACACAATTGATCTTATCTGATTGGAGAATATTCTCGTTCGAAAGAAAATTAACTAAAAGAGGACGTACATATCTTGAAAATCTTCTTCATGTACAAATACCGATGCGAAAGGTTGTTGAAGACATAACATCGAATCTACGATCGATGCTTGTGAACATTGACTTAATTCGTAGGATATTTCATTCGAATCTGTTCGATAGAGAACAAGACACCGATCATTGATTGGAATTGTTGAAGATAAAATCTCGAAAATATACGTCGAATTTGATGTAATTGGAATGAATGTTTTCGAATATTTAATCCATGTTGAATTAGTTAAATAATTCCATTGATTCAATGTTTGAATTGTCAATGGTAGACATTGATTTTGTGAAATGAGATTTGAATATGTTAACGATTTTGTTAATGAAATTATTTGATAACATCGATTAAAAACTTTATCAAATACAAATTCATTTGTACCATTGGAAAAACAATTTTGTTGAACATCAATTTTAATAAAAGTTTCAGGATCTGTACCTGCAAAGAATTGATTACATGAAAGTCGAGTAAATCCTCTACATAGATACGGATGAAATGAACAATGTCGTAATGGTTTTCGTAGAGCAATTGTTTTTGCTGTTTGAGAAAGTTTTAATGGCGAACAATAACAAGATTTTTTTCGTGATAAATAAAATGAAAATGATTTAACATTTTCATATGTTTGACAATGATGTTGACATAGGTCCATGGCTTGAATATAATCGAATTGCGTCAACCAACGATCGACACGAATTGTTTGAATACCATGCATGTAATAACAACCATCTAATGATTTATCATTACTTGCAGCAACGGGGACAGGCGATAGAATATCAAGATTATCAGTCAATGAATAAATTTCAATTGAATTCGATGTACAATTTTCTTTTGATGAAATGTATTCACCTAGATGATCAGACATTTCATATATTTGATTGATGGTGTATAAACAAGTACAATGTTTGCCATTATTCGACAAAAGAATATACCATCGTCGACATAAACGAAAACATAATTCAATTGTCATCGAAGGAGTAATCAATGTTTGATAGGATAGGAGAGTATTTTCTTGAAGATTTTTGACAAGAAATTCTTTATCTGCCTTTAAATTTAGACAACCAATTTGAGAATATGTTGTAATAGATAAATCTTCTTGACTACTTAGTAAAATAACTGAAGGTATTGATGAAATGAATATCAATAGAAACAACATGATCGAATAGTTTTTGCCAATTGAAATGAATGAGAAATAACAGAAAGATTTTTTTTCTTTTTTTTTGTAGTTCGCATTGAATTCAAAGTATTAGATTTCTCCGACGAACAATTGTTCGTTAGTATATTAGATTTCAAATTGTTACAAAAAAAAGTGCGTTGTAATTATAGAAATAATAGTGCAAAACAAAGCTATTTCTTGCAGATAGAATCAAGTATCAATTCGATGTATTCATAGCGTCGTCTGATGGATGCTATTTGCAATGGTTAAATTATGTCAACCAATCGAATGCAATGTGACTTTTCGAAAATATTATTTAATACTCGCAATAGAAAACACAAGATCATCTCGATAAGAATTCGTTTCTTTAAAAAGAAATTCATGTAAAATGACTTGTGAAACTGCAAATCTGAATATTCCTTTATCATCCATCGTAAATGAAGATAAACATGAATGTTGTATTTGCTTAGATGAAAAGTAAAAAAGCAAAGATTTATTTGGATTTTGATTTGTTTTTATTTCTTCAAGAGATATAACGATTGCATTCGATTGTCATCATTATGTTTGTTTGTCATGTTTTAAACAATATGCTATCACCAATCTTAATCGTCGTCAATTTCAATACGATCCAACTGTTGGTTATAGTCTTGGATGTCCAAGTGGTTGTGCTCATACATTGCTTCGTGAATTACATATTTTTCGTTTAATGGATAAAACAAATGTATGTCAATGAAAACGTTTCGTTGAGAGATTCAACTGCATTCGCTTTTTTTTTGTTCTAGTATGAACGATACAAAGCATTTGGTGCTGAAGAATATGTATTTCATCATCATGGAGTACTTTGTCCAACGCCAGCATGTGGTTCTGGACTTATCATAGATGGAAATCGAATGAAAATTGTTTGTTCGCCAACTGTTGGATGTGGAGTAAGATTGAATGAGAAAAGAACTTCGATCTATTTCTATGATTTATAGAAAACATTTTGTCGAAATTGTAAATCACTTTGGGAAGATGAAACTATGGAAACTTGTCCATGTCAAAATCAAAATACGCAGGGTGATAATCAAGCATATTCAGTAGATTTATAAATTTAAAAATAATATGATTACATAGTATTTATTCTTTTCCGTTTTAGTTGTGGAATTATTTAGTTGGTAATCGATACAGATCATCATCATCCATATCAGCACCGATTAAAAAATGTCCAAGATGCTCGATAAACACTGAAAAAGATGGTTTGTACAATAATGAATCCATTTTAGTAATAGTACAAAACGATTTTCGCGTATTTAGGTGGTTGTAATGCAATAACTTGTACACAATGTGGAATGACATGGTGCTGGATCTGTGAAATGGAATTTCGTACAGATTGTATTCAATATCATTGGTTTTAGATTTGTATTCTATTTTGTATATCTTGTAACTATCCGTTTCGTTTGACAAGTAATTAGAATAAAGAGCGCCGGCCGTCAAATCTTGATTTTATAATATGCATATAAAAAAAGGAAAACTTGATATCGATCGGGTAGAACTCAAGTACATCACTTATCAAGATCAATGAGCAGACATGCAGCTGTTCTTCTTATCGGAAGAGAAGACAGGCTATTTTTACAATGACACACTGTCGTATCTATCTATCTATATACTATATAAATGCACACGTATAATTATTTTGATCTGATTTCAAATAAGAAATAGAACTTTGATCAAAAGACGAGCAGTGATGATATATCTTATCTCTTTTTTTTCTGTTGTAATTAGAATGGTTTCTAATGTTCTACTTAATTTATTTTATTAACACGATAGGAAATTGTAAATAAGAGAGAAAAAGAGAAGTTGGAGAGGAAAACAGTCTTAATTATAATTTGTTTTTCACATGATAATAACATGGACAATTGATTACTCTCGTTGGCAAACATTGGCCCTCTCAATATTTGCATGACTAATTCAGTTGACAAACTATATGCACGACGAGATTTCTATGTCTTTTTTTCGCCTATCGTTTTTTTCTTTTTCCTTTTCTTTTTTTTCAGATTGTCATCACTCGTTCTTTCTTTCAATCTATCTGTCTTTCTTTTCTTTCTGGTTATCAGTAAGAGAGAGAGAGTTGATGACAAGAATGTCTTGCAGCTTTCCCCCCTTTTCTCTCTTGTTCGTCTTTTTTCTGTTTCTTTATTCCGATTTCTTCTTAGGAAACGAACGTCTTTTCATTAGTTTAATAAATCTATTTCTTATTCTAATTCTAGAATATAGAAAAGCAAATGGAAAAAGAAAGAAGAGAGCGTCTATTGCAGTGTTGATCATTATCAATTGTTGTTCATCGTTATAATACTGTAACAAAAAAAACGAGTAGTAGAAGAAGAAAAAGAAGAAGAAGAAGAAAAAGACAAAAAAAATCGTCTAGGTCACGTACACAGCTGGACTCGCCAAATTACAAATGACACCAATTTCTTTTGATATACCTTCTGTCGATCATTCGAAATGAAGAAATCATTTCTATGTTCATTTCTCATTTTTATTTTGACATTTATCTTAGGTAATTTCATTAGAGATTTGTCCTTTTTCTTTTCAATTATTACAAAAATTCTGTCAATTATTGGTTTCTTGTAGTACAAACTGATAAAACAAGTGAACTCTACGATCATCTTATGGCAAATTACAATAAAAATGTCCGTCCTGTTCGAAATAATTCCGATGTTGTCAATGTCAAAGTTGGTCTCAAACTTATTCAAATAGCTGATGTGGTAAGTTATGTACGCTATCATAATTGCACTTGTTTTCTGCTTGGAAAATCAATGAAATATATAACTAGAAAAAAGCAAAGAGAATCGATATCGACATAAATGACAAGAAGAAAACCATCTGTTAACAACGGACATAGATGAGATGATTAATAATTAAAGAAGAAGAAGAAGAAGAAAAAAAAGAATATCTACAATACATAACAAACGATAAGATTAATATAATTTATCAAATTTGTTTAGGACGAAAAAAATCAAATTATGCAGACGCATGTTTACGTGCTGCATGTAAGTTAATCTTGTCTTTTGTTTATCATTGAAATAAATAATGATTTTTCATTGTCAAAATTTTTGACATTTAGGAATGGCAAGATTTTAGTTTTGTTTGGTCACCCGAAGATTATAATGGAATCGAATATATACAAATACCAAGTGATTTAATTTGGAAACCCGATCTTGTTTTATACAACAGTAATTGAATATTCACTTGTCGAACGACAAGAAAGAGAAACACAAAACGAATGAAATGTCAAATATCTATTTTCTCTCATCGTAGACGCTGATGGTGATTATCAAATAACAACAAGATCAAAAGCACAAATTCGCTATGATGGAGTTGTTAAATGGGTTTGTGTTTTTTTATTCTATAATTATAAAATATAGATAGATTGATTAGGATCCGCCGATGATTTATAAATCTTATTGTACAATTGATATTGAATATTATCCATTCGACCGGCAATTTTGTTTTTTAAAATTTGGTACATGGACATATCATGTAAATATCAACGAAACCGACAAGTTTCACATGAAAATCATTGTTCGTTTGTAGGGTTTATTAGTTAATATACAATTTTTAACTGGTAATGAATCGGCAGTACTCGAACGTGGCTGGGATCTTGAAGATTATAATCCATCCATTGAATGGGAAATCTTAAGTAAAAATATCCGTTTTTGTTTTCGAATATACATGTATTTATTTTTATTTTTGTTTGTTAAAGATCTCACTGCTGTTCGACATGAAAAAGTGTATGCATGTTGTGTTGAAGTTTATCTTGATCTAACATTTACATGTACAGTTCAACGTAAACCATTATTCTATGTTGTTAATTTAATTGTTCCATGTGTGAATATATCTGTTCTTGCTGTACTTGTTTTTCTTTTACCATCGGATAGTAAAAAGAAAATAACATTATCAATATCAATTCTCGTCGCTTTACTTGTTTTTTATTTATTATTGATTGAACTTATTCCACCAACATCATTTGTTATTCCATTACTCGGTAAATATTTACTATTTACACTTGTTATTGTTAATCTTTCGATTATAATTACAATTATAACATTAAATGTACATTTTCGTCGAAATCCAACAACAAATATGTCACCATTTATTAAAAATATGCTTTTAGTTTATCTGCCAAAAATTTTATTTATGAAACGTCCACCTCTACCACAACGATATGTTTATGTTAAATCGAATTCATTCGACGAAACAGATTATTCAACATTAACATTTCCATGGAAAGATCAACAACGACGACATGTTGCTCGATTAACAGCCGATCATATTGCTTACATCGCTGAACAAATTGAACATGCAAAAATCGAAAAAGAAGTTCGTTGATATTTTCATTAAAAAAAGAAACAAAGAAATTTGCTCTCGATTTCTTTCAGATTGTCGAAGAATGGCGTTTTATTGCATTGATACTTGATCGTCTGTTTCTTGTTATTTTCGTTGTTGCTAGTCTTGCCGGTACAATTGCTTTACTAAAAGCACCATCAACACGAAAATATATCGAACCAGTCAATCCAAAATGTTATCTCTACTATCCTCGTATTAATGATAGTGAATGGATGAGTAAATGTGGTACACCGGATTTATTCAATCTATTAAGTCAACAATCGAGTTCATTTACTCATATATAGACGAATATTTGTTTTCTTTTCTTTTCGATGTATTTCAAATAAACAAACATGTGAAATCGAATTGTTTGTTAATTTTTATTTTGTAAGTTAGACAGAAAAAAAAATGAATTTCACCGTTACAACAAAATCGAACCGGTTCTTTTATGATACTGTTCTCGAATGGAATGTTTTATTATTCATTGACGATTATATTCGATTGATCATTGTGATTCTAAAATAGAACATAACAAAACAAAAATAAGCAAAAATATGTGTAAACTATCAATCATTTCTTTATCTTAAAAATAAATAATTGTGATGTTTCATATACTAAAATTAGCAATTTTTATTTTCAAAATAACACTGATATATGCATAGATAGATACTGTATAGTAAAGAATGAAACGTCATAATTATTTATTTTTTTTTGTCTTTTTAGTTAAATAAGAAAAAAAATGTTTGACAGTTTATCTACTTTTGTTTATCTTTCATTAAGATAAACTCTCGAAAAAAATGCCGGTAATTCAATATTATTTGGTATTTCATTTCGTATTTGTTCTTGTATAATTAAATTTAATTTTCTCAATGTTGGTAATAAAAACATTAATGTATAGAAATCTCGACTTTTTTCTCCACGTTTACAATCCATATAATCACATAGAGCACATGTAATTTCTGTTTGTGTTGAATCAATAATAAGAAAATCATTTAATTGATTATTACTTGTCGAAAGAATTAATAATGATAATAATAATGCAAATTCTTTTTCGTCTAATTTTAATAAGAATAGATAGTATCGAATTTTTTCTATATCCGAACGTATCTGTTCGATAAATGGAAAATATTTTCGAAAATCTTCGTACAAATTTGCATCATGAACATTGAAATAATTCCAATTCGAAGAATTATTCGAACGTTGAAGACAAAGTATAATTAAACTATGAATACTTGACTTAACTAATTGTATTTGATCGGTTACATTTTGTAGATTCATAAAGCCAGGTATACGTGTTGCAAATTTCACCGAACGATTAGCGTAGTTTTTAAATTGATTCATACAAGATAACCAAGAACTACCTGTATGTTGACAAATTGGTAAATTCTAAAACAAGAAAAATAGTTTGTTGTTTCGTTTGAATGCAAATGAGTTTACTTCGATGGTTTCTTTATAGGCTTTGTGAATTGTTGATATGAGTTCTCGTGTTTGATGGTCTAATTGATCTTCATAATCGAAAATAATCGAATTCGATTGTGTTACTAAATGAAAATGAAACTTTACGTCGGTTTCAATCCATGAGAATCACTTACATTCGCTTTGTGAACTACTCGATTCACTGATAGTTCGTTTTCTATTCGAATTTCGATTTCGTACATTTGTTGATGTTGATTGAACCATTTGATGAAGTAAAGTACCGTTTGGTATTTGCCCATTTCGTTGAAGCATCATACCTAGACAATCGAAAAAAAGATACAATTCGAAATAAGAAATAAATCAATCAATTGAAAACTAACGCATATGATGTTTAAATAGATTACTTTGTCGTCCGATTCGACTACCTAAAGAAATTCATTTGTTGTTGTTTGCAAATAAGATTGACACTCTTGATTTACCTTCAACGGACATGCCAACTTTAATACAACGTTGAAATCGACAGTATCGACAACCATTTCGTGTCGAAACATTGATTTCACATGTACCATTATCCATACATTTATAACGACTTGGTGCTCGTTCTTTTATACTTCGACGAAAAAAACCCTAAGAAAATTTCGATTTCTTTAAAAATCATCGACGAAATATCAAATTTGACTACGAACTTTACAACCTTCGCATGTAATTGCACCTGAAAAAACGTAATCTTATTGGAAACATAAAATCTCGTATTCAAATTTTACCAAAATGAATTCCACTTGATGGTGCTTGACAAACATAGCATGAGATTTGTGCGAATATATCAGCAACACGTGGTGTTTGTTGAATTTCTGCGCCTTCTAAAACTTTGTTGATTTTGTTTGTTTTTTAAATGAAACAGCAATGAATCATTGTCATCTTACCTTTAACAGCCATGCCGACGAATTTACATTTTTGAAATCGACAATATTGACATTGCGTTCGAGTATTTCTTGTTATCATACAATCTTTATTTCTGACACATTTATATTTCAGATCTTCACCATTAATTGAACGAAGAAAGAATTTCTAATCAAGCAAAATGAAAGACAAACTGTCTTGAAAAAGTTCGTTTTCTTGCCTTGCATGCTTCGCAAGTAATCGCTCCACAATGAAGACCCGATGATTGTTCGCCACAGACTTGACACGGTTCAAATCGTGCTTCCAATAAAATCGCTAATGGATCGGTAACCATTTCTGATTGAGGTCCACTTGTTGTATCTGGATAACTAACAAAATGCAAACAAAAAATCGAAGTTTTTCATTAAATTCTTTCGTTTTTTTTTGTTGCTGTTCGCCTATTATATTTTCATGCTCATGTATAGTCCCATTGGACTAAATATCGGACACAGTACAATGTCTGCTGTCCTAAATCAAGATCACATCTTCTTCCGTCTTCAATAGCCAAAGACAAATCATTGGTATTTCGGATGATGTAAAAAGTCGAAATACGAACATTGAACAAATAAAAACATCTAACATTTTTTGTTCATTTACCTATAGACCATTTTACTTTGAAAATCATTCATAGGAAACATGATGAATTTATGCCAACGATATGTTTGAGTAATCAAAAGATATAGAATTGTCGTGTTTGTTTTTCATGTGTTGATGATATTTGATCTTTCTTTTTTTTTCTTTTATACTCAACCAAAAAATATATATATATCTCGTAATATAAGAGAAAAAGAAGCAATCGATATAGAGAGAGAAAATGTATCGTTGATTTTTTATTTACAATCGACCAATCATATCAATTGATTAAGCTTTTCCCCTCTTTCTCTCTCTCTCTATCTTCCTTGTGATAGTACTTTTTTAACATGCAAGAAAATGATTAATCGTACAAAAAAAAACTAGATATGTTTTATGTGTTTTTTTTTGTCTGTGAGAATCAATAACAATTACAGTTTATTAATCTATTGTAATCGTGTGTCCAGCCGTGTAAAATTGTCTTTTGCTGAGTATGGAACTAATAAACAGACAAATTTACTGATAATTTTTATTTTCCAATCAGTTGATAAAAATCTTTATTTCGATTGGTTTTCAATGTTGTTCGAAGAAATACGTATATACATTCGCATGCTTTTCGATTTTTCTTTTGACGTTTATTTGATATCATAGAAAAAAAAATTTGCTCCAGATATGAGACACAGTACTCCGTTGGATGCATATAGAAATTCTCTCCGTTTAGTTTATGTTTGTAATATTCATATGACACAACATTAGTCAAATTTTTATTTACAAAAACGACGAGTGGATCGAAAATGAACGAACAGAAATTACTCTTATTCATACAATCCATTAAATCGTCGAATCTTCAATGTCAATTGTACAAATTTCTTTTTTTTATAAACCTTTTGTGTAAATAAAGTCTTTCTTTTGAGTGTGTTTATCTTCACTCAAATATATGACACATCTCAAGTTCTTTAATGTTTTTCTTTCGCGTTCGTTCTCATATACATTGAATATCCTAAGCCAACGATTGAACGAAAAAGAGCCGATTATTTACTTGTCTCTTGACACTCGTTCGTCATTGTTCATATCTAGATTGATTCAAGACGACATCATGATTCTTACTTTGAAAAATCAGAAATACCGACACAAAGACTATCCAATGTCAATAATGAAAATAAAGAATAAAAAAAATGAAATAGACACATCGAATTGCCGCTTTGTTTCTTTCGTTCGTATGACTTCTGTTTTTTAGAGATGACAATACTTACAATGTATGCAAAGAAGAAATAATATCAAACGATGTGAACGTGCTCATTACGTATGTGAACATTCTAACTTCTAGTGTTGAAAAGAAAAGGTTAGCATATATAACGAAATTCGTTGAGCATATATGTACAGAATAAATCCTCTCATTGTCTTCGTATTTCTTTTCATTTCATTTTCTTTTTTTCTATCACCTTCGATCGGATTAGATTTACTATCAGTATTCATTCATACTTTCATTCTCTTTCAATGGTCAAATCAACCGTGACTTAAGTCAGTGGACAAGCAAACGATTACGATGTGTATCTCTATATGTATCATGACGGCAACAAGGAGAATATGAACAATAATTACATATATACATCAGATTTTTTTTCTCACTCTCACTCTCTCTTTCTTTTTCGTTTTTTTTTTCTTTCTTCTTTCCTTTTTGAACAAATATGCGCATCATGAAAATTATAATGTACATACCTAAAAGAAAAGAATGAGTAAGAGAGATGAACAGGTAAGATAGAAAGAAAATGGTTATTTTATACCAACGATCATTTCTTTCTCTCGCAAGTAAGAAGGATGTATATTGAAGGATGGCAAATACTTAACCTCCCACCATTATGCACATTTCATACATATACGTATATGTGTGAATATGAGATCTATTCTTTCTTATAAAAAAAATGTGTTTCCTTTTAAATATTCATTTTAACTAAAAGACCTTGTAAAATTACATTCAGACACATTCGAAGGATGAATATATCAAATAAATTGTACGATATTGAGAACAAATTTCATTCTGATTTTTGTAATTTTAGTATTCGATGGCAGCAGCAATACCTCGACATCTTCTTGAAACGCTTGTTAATTGTCCAGCTTGTTCACAACGTTATAATGAACCACGAGTTCTACCAACATGTGGTCATACAGTTTGTAAGTTCAAAAGACATGAAACAAAAAAAAACATTCAACATCCTCGATATATTTAAAAGGTACAGTCTGTCTTGAAAATGAATGGAATAATAAATCAATACATTTATGTCCCGTACAAATATGTCGAAAAGAAATTTGTTCAACAATAACGAATTATACTGATTTACCATTGAATCAAACTGTTCTTGATCTTATAAAATCATGTAATTTCCATGTCGAAGCTACAGGTCAATGCCAAGTGTGCAATCATTTGCCATCGTTTGTCAAATGTTCACATTGCTGTTTATTTGTTTGTTTCGAATGTGGAAATCAACATCGACGTGAAGCATTAACAACATTAACAAATAATATTAATACATTAGAACAAGAATATTTAACAATCGATGATCAAATTGATCATATTAAAGATAAATATATTCAAATTAAAGATAAATCACTTGAAACCATACGTTTACATTATGCACGTTTAATTGATGAATTACGTTGTGCACAAATAACAAATGAAGAACTTGTCGAACGACAAGCATCGATTTGTAATAGTGAACTTGACCGAATTATTGATGAACATAAACAACGTTGCAAACAAATCTATAAGACAATACAAGATCTACGAATAACAATTACAGATTGGTCAACAATTGAAGAATTTAAACAATTACAAACGGAATTAACTCATATACAAGACGATCTACATGATGTACATGATGGTTTTCATCAACGTTTACCGGAGATGAAAATTTTTCAATTTGATAATCATGATGAACATGAAACGACAAGAATTTTTCCTAAACATGGTCTTTCACCATCTCAAACTTATAATCTATCCGAAATGAATTGCAAACAAATACTTAGGGCTTCAATTGGAACGACACGAAATCATCATCATCAGCAACAACAACATCTCGATGGTATGACAAATTTCTTTTGTCTACAATTTATTATTCTTTCTTTATGCTATTGATATAGATTCAAGTAGTACAGCTTCATCATCGACAACTAATGATCCTATTAAAAATTCAACATCAACAAATCATCGACCAAGTAAAAGACAAGTCAATAGTGGCATTGGTAATCATTATAAATCAGCAAATATTCTATCGAATTCAAATGATAATAATACTTCTTTCAATGAACATCATCATCGTTCTCATCATCGACCTGTATCAAATAATTCAATGTCAAAAACAATGTCAAATTCAGTTGCTGACCTATCATTATCAATGCATAATCAAAAAATTTCATCGACAAACACTCGTTTATCAACATTTCAATCGAAATTAGATCAATGTTGTTTAGAAGCATATAAAAAAATACCTCTTTCGCAAAGTTTCGATTGGGGTATATTAGCAATAACAAATACGGATCTCATTTTACTCTATAATAAAGATAAAAGTTCATTGATCGTCTACGATGCTAACGGACACGAGAATGAAGTAATACGAAGAGAAATTCATCGTATCGATCTAATTGAAAAGATATTTTTTTATCATTATTCTAGAGAATTCAATGGTCAGATGGTGATATCAAAGATTTATGTATGTATCATGAGGATAGTATAATTATAGTTGGTGAACATAAACAAGCATCAAAACCAATTGAATGTAAATTATATGTATGTAATTTATCACGAAAACAACTCGAACGTGAACGTATTGTCGAACGAGGTCTTAATTGTCAACGAATTGCATCGGATGAACAATTGATATTTTATGCATCGGAAAAAGGTTGTAATAAATCGAAAATATCGATTTTCGATCAAGAATTACAATTGCAAGTGACATTTGAATCAGGTGTTGAAGTACGAAGTTTAGCTGTCGATACACAATGTTGTTATATACTAGGCAAAAGACGTGAACGTGAACCAGCAAGATATTTTCTTGAGAAACGACATAAAAATGGTAAATTATTTCTAATTCGATAAATACATGAAATTAAAAAAGAATGTTATTTGTATTTTTAGGTCAACTTATTCGTCGAGTTGATTTATATGAAATTAATGTCGATAGTATGAATAGATTGATTATCGATCCGATTAGTCATG
>ERZ778020.1264-NODE-1264-length-23211-cov-5.741881_pt1 | contig 23211 bp, 7 predicted proteins | sample MGYA00375750_ERZ778020 | MGnify/ENA primary metagenome ERZ778020 (study PRJEB29350, sample SAMN05389818) | bioreactor metagenome | isolation source: Ammonium sulfate bioreactor | place: South Africa: University of Cape Town | collected 2014-03-17 ...
CAGTACGTCTCGCTGCATCAGTACGACGTGCTGAGCAACAACGAAGGCGCGTTCGTGAAGACGGGCGCATTGTCGGTTAGCGTCACCATCAAGGATGGCGATGGCGATACCATGACTCAGAGGGCGGATATTTCCGCCAACATTCGTTTCAACGATGATGGTCCGGCTGCGCTCAACCATGTTGTCGATGTCGGCGGGGTCTATGAAGACGGCCTGCACAACCTCATCCAGACCGGTAATCTCGAGCCGCCGGCCAGTCAGCCGACGCAGATCACCATCACCCACGACAACCTGACGGCACTGGTCGATTTCGGCGCTGACGGTCCGGGCGCATTCGGCTTCAATGCCGATTCCCAGGGGACGCTTTCTGGTCTGACGTCCGATGGTTCACCGATCCACTATGACATTTCAGGCGGCACGCTGAGCGGCATCACCGCCGATGGCCGGACTATCTTCACTTTGGTCGCGGACGGTTCGGGTGGCTACACCTTTACGTTGCTCAGCAACATCGATCATGGCGGCAGCGGCGACAACGGCACGCTAACGCTCAACCTGGCGTCGCTGTTCACCGCGACGGATGGGGACGGCGACAGCGTCGTGCTGAACGGCGGTCTCAACGTCACCATCGAAAACGATGTTCCGGTGGTGGCGAGCCACGCCAATCTGGTCCAGAACGGCGACTTCGAACAGGGACACGATGGTCTCGGCACGTCCGACTGGAGCATCTATTCGTCGCTTCCGGGCGGCCAGCCGATCGGAACTCCCGGCGTTTGGACCTATGGCCCGGATCACGTTCCGTTCGAGGTACAGACCGGCGGCGCCGGCGGCGTGCCCGGCAACGATACGTCGGTCATCGAACTTGATGGTGACTTCCAGGGTAACGGGCATCCCGATGAGGCGACCCCGGACCAGAACAATAGCAATGCGACCATTCAACAGGTCATTGCCGGTACCGAAGCCGGCCAGACCTATATGCTGACCTTCTGGTATGCGCCGCGGCCCGATCATAGCGCAAATAACGATAGCGGCATGAAGGTGTTGTGGAACGGCGCGAGCGTCAAGGAGATCGACTCGTCCCACCAGCCCGATGGCTGGCAGCAGATCACGGTGTTTGTCGTTGGTACCGGCAATAATGACACGCTCGGATTCCAGGGCGTCGGTGCGCAGGATGAATTCGGCGCGCTGATCGATAACGTCAGCCTGGTCGCTGCCGTTGTTGTCGATGAGGACGGCCTGACCAATGGCCATCATGACCAGCCGACGCCTTCGGCGGGCGATATCGTCGTTCCCGATGCCGATGGTGACCACAACGAGGCCACCGCGACCGGCCTGCTCGGTATCAAGTGGGGCGCCGACAACGCGGATACTGGGACCGATACTTCGGCAGGCCCGCACGGGACCCTGATTCAGGATCATCCGGATGGTTTGGGCGACCGCAGCGTCACCTTCGCCGACTCCGCTTCCGTGCTGGCCAGCCTGAGCGGAACGCTGACGTCGGGTGCGCTGACGTCGAAGGGTGAGTTGGTCAGGTTCTCGTTTAACGATGATCACACCATTCTGACCGGAACGGCGGGATCAGGTAACAGCGCTCGCACCATATTCGAGGTGTCGCTGTCCGACGACGGGTCGGGTTCGTTCCGTTTCATCCTGCTTGATCGGCTCGATCACGCTCTCGGCGCTAACGAAAACAACATTGCGCTGTCGTTCAATTACATCGCCACCGATTCCGATGGCGATTCGACGCCGGGCAGCTTCATGGTTGTCATCAACGATGACGTGCCCGTCGTGAATAGCGGCATCGTGACCGGCGAAATAAGCGAGAGCGACATTCCGGTCGCGACTGTCACGTCGCTTACGCTCGACTTCCAGCACGATACGACCACCTTGCCACCGGATCTAACAGGGACGCATCTTAGCTTTAGCGGTGGTCCCGGGATCGCTGTCGTCGGATATCTTGGCACGAATGTCTTGCAGGGGCCTGATGCGCCGTCCCAAATCAGCGCGTCGCCGATGTTCATTACGGCTGACGTCGGAACAACCTTCACGCTCAATAGCGTTCTGCTTGGGTTGTTCGGCTCTCCAAACAGTAACCCGATCACGCTGAAAGCATTCGATGCTGACGGCAATTTGCTGGCGACAACGAGTTTCAACGCGGCAAATGTGGGGTATCTGGGCGCCGAACCGACATCAGAGTTCACTGCGTTTCAAAATCTGAATATTGCAAAGCTGGAAATCGATCCGCCGGCCGGATTTTCTGGCCGATTTGTGCTGGACAATCTCTCGATCACCGAAACCACGGTGCCGCCCCACAACTACGCCGAGACGACGATCGACCTGACATCGCTGGTCAGTATCGGCCCCGATCAACCGGGCACATGGTCGCTGACATCGTTCGCGTCGCAGAATGTCGGGACGCTGAGCTACAACGGCACCCAGATCACCATGTCGTCGGACGGTCACACCATTACCGGTGTCGCAGGCGCTGCCGTGATCTTCACGCTGACGCTGTCGTCCTCGGAAGCCGGCCATGCGATCTTCGATCTCTACAAGCCGATCGATGGCGGTTTGTCGAGCCAGATCGATTTCTCGAAATTCGTAACCGTAACTGAGTACGACGGCGACAGCGTCACGCTGGGAACGTGACAGTGCCTGGTCAACGTTGCGTCCGTAGATCATCTTCCGGGTGTGTCGGACGTCACCGTATCGGTGAACGAAGCGGGCTTGCCGCCGCATAACGGTTTGCCGGCAGGCACCGGCGAAATGCTCGATTCAGACCCGAACAACAACAGCGACAAGAGCGAAACCCACGTCGGCACGATCACCATCAGCCTTGGCGATGGCCCGTCGGTGGTGACGATCGAGGGGCATACTGTCGACGCGGGTTCTGTCGGCCAGATCATTCAGGGCCAGTACGGCGACCTGATGATCACCAGCTTCAGCTCCACCGCGATCGGCTACAGCTACACGTTGACCACGAATACGAGTGGCGACGATACGCACGATGTTTTCAAAATCAGCATCACGGACGTCGACAATCAAAATTCGTCGGCCAATTTGACGATCGACATCGTGAACGACGTGCCGGTTGCGCATGACGACACGAATGGTCTTGCGTCGGATACGACGACTATTGTCGGCAATGTACTGACGAACGACACACCGAGTGCTGACGGCAATTCGCATGTGACGACGCCCGGCATGATCATCCACGACTATGGTATGCTGACCCTAGGCGCGGACGGCAGCTACACCTATGATCTCAACACCTACAATCCGTACGTGGCGGCCCTGGCCAAGGGGCAGACGCTGACCGATGTGTACACCTATACGATGGCGGACGGCGATAACGACACATCGCAGGCGACGCTGACGATCACGATCACCGGCACGAACCACACGCCAACGATCACGGTGACGCCGACATCCCCGGTCAACAGCGCCGACGGCCATAACCTTGCGGACGAAGCGGGGATCCCCGGCATTGGTTCGGATGGAGATGCGGGTACGAACAGCAACGTCACCCACGGCACGTTTACGCTGACCGATTCGGACGGCGCTTCAGACATCAAGACCGTGACGATCACAGGCGCCGGTAATCCGGAAATGCTGACGGTCGTGCTGAACGGGGCTGGAGCCACTGTTGAAGGCCAGTACGGCACGCTGGTGATCGATGCCAATCCGGCGATCAGTGGTAACGCGGCGACCTACAGCTACACCTACACGCTAAACAAGCCCTATACCGACTCGCCAACCGTGCCGGGTCAGAATGTCGATTCAAACGCTGACAGCTTCACCATTTCGGTGACGGATGGCAGCAACGTATCGTCGAACTCGACGCTGACGATCGACATCAAGGATGACATCCCGTTCGCGCGGCCGGACACGAATAGCGTGACGGAAGGCGGGAAGCTCGAAGTCGATGCAGCTAACGGGGTTCTTCACAACGATGCCGCGGGCGCGGACGGATATGCGCTCAGTGGAGCGGTTGTCGGCGTCGCACACAGCGGCGATGCGTCGACGCCGGTGAACGGCAACGTCGGCGCCACGATAAGCGGCGATTACGGCACGCTGACGCTCTATGCGGACGGGCACTACACCTATCAAGCGGCGCCGGACAAGATCACCGCGAACGCGACGGACACGTTTGTCTATACGATCCAGGATGGCGACGGCGACCTGTCGACCACGACCCTGAAGATCGATGTCGCGAACGTAACGCTGGTTGGCGTTGACCAGGCCGGGACGGTTTACGAAGCGGCGCTGGACAAGGTGGCGGATCCGGCGGGCGGAGGTGTGCCGGCGGACCTTGCGGCCGGTACGGTTGACGGCTCCGATCCGACGAGCCGGCAGGAGACGACTTCGGGACAACTCACCGTCGCGGGCTCGGGCATCCTGTATACGGAGATCAGCGCGACGACGACCCACGGCGTGTTCCATCTCGGCACCGACGGCAAGTGGACATACACGCTGACGAGCCCGTACGAGACGACGCCGCACAGCGATGGCGACAACACGGTTGTGGGGGATCACTTCACCTACACCGCGACGGACGCGAACGGCAACACCACGACCGGCACGATCCAGATCAGCGTGGTCGACGACAAGCCAATTGCGCATGCTGACACCGACAGTGTCGGGACCGGGACAAGTGCGGACGGCAATGTGATCAGCGGTGTTGGCACCGTTGAAGGACCGGGCAACGCCGATATCCAGGGCGCGGACGGGGCGCATGTCTCGTCGGCCTACGGCAATGACGGCGAGGCCTCGGCGAAGACCGTTGGCACGAACACGGTCATTGATGGGCTGTACGGCAAGCTGACGATCTCGTCGGACGGTGAGTACAGCTACGCCCGGAATCCGGGGTCCAAGGGTGGTGTCGACGACGTATTCCACTACACGCTCACAGATGGCGACGGTGACTCGTCGTCGACGACACTGACGATCAAGATCGACGACTCGGCGCCGACGATCGGGAAGAACACGCCTGATGCGGGAGGCGATACGGCACAGGTTTACGAGGCAGGCCTTGCATCGACCACCACTGACAGGACGAACGAGCCTGCGGGCTCGCACGTTGGCGAAGCGGCCTATCCGACGACGGCTGGCGGGAGCATTGCATTCACATCGGTAGACGGAGTCGGTGCAGTCGCGCTGGGTGGCACGGCGTTGTCTGCCGACTCGGCCAACCCGACGGTGATCCATGACGCGATGACGGGCGACCTGAACGCGTGGTACGAGTACAATCCCACGACCGGTGCGGGAACGATCCACTATAGTTACACGCTTCTGGACAATACACTGGCCGATCCGTCTCCGCGGATCTTCAGTGTGGCGGTAACGGATGCGGACGGCGACGTCACGCCTGCGGGCTCTCTGACGATCAACATCGTCGATGACGCGCCGACGGCGGTAGCGGACACCGCCAACTTTGGCGCTGGCGCTGCGAATTCGTCGATCTCGGGTAACGTCGTTACAGGCGACCCCACGACGCATGCGGGCGCCGATACGGTCGGCGCGGATGGTGCGTCGATCACCGGCCTCGTCGGCTATCAAGGCTCGACCGATACTGATCCGGCCGGCGGCTTCGATGTCACGGGCCAGTTCGGCACGCTGCATATGGCGTCGGACGGGACCTACAGCTACACCCGCACGTCGGGCGCAGGCGGAATAGACACCTTCACCTACACGCTCACTGATGGCGATGGTGACTCGTCGTCGACGACGTTAAAGATCACGCTGGACGATACCGGCCGGCTGGTCGTCGGCTCAAGTGCCAGCGATGACGGTGTCCCTGACAGCGGGCAGACGCCGGACCCGGCGCACGTTGTCGACAATCCGGCGGGTACAAGCGGCCCGATCAACGGCGGTGCCGGAAATGATGTGGTGTTCGGCGATCCGGGCGCGGCCAGCACGGTCTCGCCGGGCGATGCGGCCAACATCGTCTTCGTGCTCGATACCTCGGCGAGTATGAACCAGAACGGCGTGACACGCCTTGCCGATATGAAAGCGGCCGTTATAGCGGCGCTGACCTCGCTCGAGCAGTCAGGCGCCGAGAATGTCCGTGTCCACATCGTCAATTTTGGAATCTACGGTCACGACGTCGGCACGTTCGATCTGATCAGCAATGGGCAGGCCAGCGCCACGACATTGAACGCGGCAATAAACGCGGTCAACGCGCTGACCACCGACGCCGGCACCAACTATGAAGCCGGCCTGACGCTTGCCCAGCAGTGGATTTCGGGCGGCACGATCGCTGTGACCGGGTCGACGTCCTTCGACGCGAATACCGGGAGCGACAACGATACGGCTCGAATCCTGACCTATGGCACGAGCAACGGCCAGCAGATCGCGCTGGTTTCAGCCTGGACCGGAAACGGAACGCAACCCAGCGAACTCGTTGACGTGAATGGCACCACGTCGGGCTGGGGTGTCGAAGGCGGGAGCAGCAATTCCACCGTACAGTCGGGCGAGCTGTTGCGCATCGATTTCGGTGCCTTCACGGACTTTGACGGCAGCGGAACCGGATATAATAACGCGACCGGTGTAGGTACCTTCCACGGACCTGAAAACGTGACGGCCGCGCAGATGGCCTTCAACTGGAGCACTGGAGCGGCCGCGTTCACCTACACCATCCATTTTGTGGGTGAAACGACGACCGAAACAGGATCCTTGTCGCTGACCAGCGGTTCTCAGACGGTGAACGTGCAGGGGACGAACGCTAACGCCGGAAAGTTCATCGATTACATCGAAGTGACGCTTACGTCCGGTACCGGTACGGTGGCTCTGCAGAATGTGACGCTGGGCTCCGGGGCGCTTCCTGGTGCGGACCTCAACACTGTTGTGTTTGTGTCTGACGGCGCGCCGAACGGCTACGTCGATTCGAACGGCAACGCTGTCATCAACACTGGCAGCGGCGGCGCTACTACAGCAATCAACGAGATCCTCGGTTCGGACGGTTCCAACGAAGTTGCCAATATCCTCGGGGCAGGCTTCAAGATCCAGGCCGTGGGTATCGATCTCTCGGGGGCACCGCTTGCGACGCTGGGCCAGGTCGAGGGCCCGACGGGTGACGGCGCCGACAATGTGTCGGGCGCCAGTCAGATGGCGCAGGTTATCGGAGCGCTCAGCGGTGGCGCTGTGCTTGCCGATCATGCCGGCAACGACGTTATCAACGGCGGAGCGGGCAACGACGTGATCTTCGGCGATGCGCCGAATACGGATCTGCTCGCTCAGAATGCCGGGCTGACGACGATGGCCGCCGGCTCCGGCTGGGCTGTGTTCCAGCAACTGGAGGCTCATGCCAGCACTGTCCCGGCTTATCAAAACTGGACCCGTGCCGACACCATCAACTACATCCTGGCCCATCAGGCCGAATTGGCGCAGGAGGGCGGACGCAGCGGCGGTAACGACAACATCACCGGCGGGGCGGGCAATGACATCATCTTCGGTCAGGAAGGCAACGACACGATCCATCACAATGTCGGTGACGGCAATGACATCGTGAACGGCGGCTCCGGCACCGACACATTGATCGTTACGAACACTGCCGATCCCGCCGGCAACGGTAACACCGGCGGCAAGGAGACCTTTACGATCGGTGTCGCCGTCGGAGGCGTCGACATTCTTCCGACCAGCGGCAGCTATGCCAACGCGCCGGACATTCAGCTTAGCTATCACAACGCCGACAATTCGATCAGCGGCGGTGTGCGGATGGATGGCGTCGAGGAGATCGTCATCAATCTCGGAGCCAATGGCGACACCGTCAACGTGACGAGCCCGCTCAACGGCACGGCTTTGGCTACGTCCACCATCACCGTCAACGGCGGTGCCGGCGACGACATGATCGACCTCACGGGCCGAAGCACTGGCGGCTCGAATCCGAGCGGCGATACCCATCGCGTCGTGGTGGATGGCGGTGGCAACAGCACGGGGGCGGGCGATCTCGGCGACGTCGTGAAACTCGACTTCCGGGTCAGCGACATCAGCGCGATTACGCACACCGGAACGAACGATGTGCAGATTACGCACAACGGCATCACCGACAGCTTCACCAACATCGAAACCTTCTATTTCATGGGTGATGCCACCGCGCATAGCCTGAGCGCCGTGCAGAACATCGACCTCGTTCCGCCGACGCTAACGTCGATCACGATCGACGACACCGCGTTGAAGATCGGCGACGCCGCCACGGTGACGGTCACGTTCTCGGAAGCCGTGACTGGACTCGAAGTCTCCGACTTCACAGCACCGAGCGGTTCATTGTCGAACCTTGTTTCCTCGGATGGAGGAATGACCTGGACGATGACGCTGACGCCGGATAGCGGAGTCACGGTTTCGGGCAACCACATCGCACTTGGGAACGGCAGCTATACCGACCTCGCCGGTAATGTCGGCTCTGGAGGTGCGTCTGCGGTCTCTTATGCTGTGGATACGCAGGCCCCGACCGTGACGATCAACGGTGACGCGGATCCGGTGACGGGCACCTCGGTCGTCTTCGATGTGGTGTTCAGCGAAGCGGTCACTGGCTTTACCGGTGCGAACATCGACCTGTCCGGTTCGACGGCGCCTGGCACCTTGTCCGCGATCGTCACAGGCAGCGGCGCGACGTATCAGGTGACCGTGACCGGCATGACCGGCAGCGGCAGCGTCGTGGCCTCGATCGGCGCGGGCGCGGCGACGGACGCCGCGGGCAACGCGAGCCTCGCTTCAACCAGCGTCGACAACGATGTGGCGTTCACGCTGGATCAGGCGCCGACCGACATTATCTGGAATGGGGTTGTGCCATCGGATTCGGCATTGCCGGGAAACAACGCGGTTATTGCCAACCTCGCTGCCGTCGATCCGGATGACACCACGGGATTTACGTATTCATTACTTCCTGGAAGCTCATCCGGTTTCACGATCAGCGCAGCGGGCGTCGTGACCAAGACCGGCGGCGCCATGGCGACGAACAGCACCTATACGCTGAATGTCCAGGTGACTGATGCCCACGGTGTTCCCTATGCGAAGACCTTCACCATTATTACGGGCACCACCGGCAACAATGCGGCACTGATCGGTGATGCGTCCGACAACATTATTTATGGGCTCGATGGCAACGACACTGTGACCGGTGGAGCGGGTCGTGACACCCTGTTCGGGCAGAACGGCAATGATACTTTCAACCTCGCGAACGGAGATTTCGTCGCAGGCGAAGTTATCAACGGCGGTGCCGGTACCGACAACATCACGTTGACCAATCCAACAACCGTCGACTTTACCACTGGTACGATTGCAAGTGTCGAAACGCTTAACGGCAGCAGTGGTGCCGATAACGTCACGATGTCCGCGCAGCAGTGGGCGGCATTCAACACAATCAACCTTCAGGGCGGAAGTGATGTCCTGAACGTGGTGGTTGATGGCGCGGTCAATATCTCGAGCGCAAGCACGACCAACGTTAGCAACGTCGAGACTGGCAATCTGGTCGGCAGCGATGGTGCGGATACGATTACGCTGAGCGGTGCCCAACTTAACGCAATTTTGCAGGGGACGGGCGGCACCATCAATCTGGGCGGCGGTGCCGACACAATCCATCTGACGTCGACGTCCACCGATCTGAATGCGCTCGACGACAATCACCTGATGGGAGTCGAAACGATTACCGCTGCCGGAGCGACCGCTGCGGTTACGATCAGTGTTGCCAGCCAGAGCGAAGGTTTTGCGCTGACGGGTGGTGACGGAAATGATACGATTATTGGTGGCAGCGGTGACGATGTTATCACCGGTGGCTTGGGCGCGGACATTCTGACGGGTGGTCTTGGGTCCGATACTTTCGTGATCGCGGCCGGAGATTCCACGCCGGTTACGGCGCAGGGGAGTAATGGTAACAGCAATACCAGAAACGCGAACGGTACTGTTTCCGGCTACGACGTCATCACCGATTGGGGTGCCGGCGGAACGGCGGACAAGCTTCACTTCAGCGTTGCGCCGGTTCTGGCTACGGCAGGAAGCGTGAACGGCGTCGACTCGACATTGACGATCGGCGGTCAAACCGTGAAGTCGCATTATGTCGATGCTACGACAGGCATGGCGACGTTCGATGACGTCAACAATTACTCCTCTGCGCTTGCGATCAGCTCAACCTCAAATCTTGCCGCCGTCGTTCAGTATCTGATGGGCACCGATATCGGCAGCGCCGGAGCTACGCTTGCGTTCTTGGCAACGATCAATGGCGTTACAAATACCTATGTCTACGAGCAGACCACGACCAATGCTGGCGGTTCTCTGGTCGAATTGACCGGGGTGACGATTACGAGCGTGCACGATCTCATCGGTGCGGGAAATGCGATCGACCCGATCGTCCTCGATCTTGATCACAACGGCTTCGCATTCACGTCGCAGGCCGATGGTGTCCAGTTCGACATCAACGGCGACGGGGCCAAGGATCAGGTCGCCTGGACGAACGGGCACGATGGTTTCCTCGCGTTCGACGTCAACGGCAACGGCAAGATCGACAACGGCAACGAACTGTTCACGCCAAGCTTCGCCGGCGGCCACTTTGCCGACGGCATGGCGGCGCTTGCCAGCCTCGACAGCAATCATGACGGCATCATTGACAGCGCCGATCAGGATTTCTCGAAGCTGCTGGTCTGGCAGGATGTCAACCACAACGGTGTCAGCGACGCCGGGGAACTGAAGGGGCTTGCCGAACTCGGCATCCTCAGCATCGATCTCGCGACCACGCCGGGGACGCCGATCGATGGCCAGACGATTCCGGCCCTCGGCACGTTCACCTACGTGGACGGTTCGAAGGGGTCGTATGTCCAGGTGGATCTCGCGACGTCGCTTGGTAAGGCTTCGGATGATAGCCACGGTCATACGCAATCGGGGACCGATGGCGTTGCCGATACATTCTCGCTGGTGACCACCGAGACAGCCGACACCATCCTCCACTATAACTTCGCCGAGGGGGACAAATTGGACCTGTCCGCGCTGCTCAACACCAACTTCGGACCGACGAGCAATCCGTCCGATTTCGTCAAGCTGGAGCAGCAGGGGACCGACGTTCACGTGCAGGTCGATACCAATGGACCGACCGGCGGAGCCCACTTCGTCGATGTCGCGGTGCTATCGGGCTACTCGATGAGCAACGCCGACATCGTGCGGGCGGTGTTTGCCGGACAGGAACATCAGCTCCATGTGACCTGAGTTCTGGCGACTTTCGCCAGTGACGACAATCCCGCCGAGGCAACTCGGCAGGATTTCATTTTGCGATACTGAAATTTCGGTTCGGCGGAGTAATTACCGCGGGCAGGGGACGGATTGCGTCAGATCTTTTGGCCGCTCTTGCCGTCTCCGACGGTGACGCTGATATGTTGGATTTCAGTGCGGCCGGCAGGGTATTTCACTTCGATGGTGGCGGCATCGACTCCGGAGAATTCCGGCTTGGACTTATAGAAAGCAATGTAGCCCGGCACTTCCAGCGCAAGACATTGCTTGTAATTGGTGGCGGTGACCTTGCCGCGTTTGATCTGAATTGAGCCGTTGGCGGGCGGCGTTACGAGACGGATCGAGGGCAGCGCTCCGCTGCTGCAATCGGGCTTGACGTTGAGGTATATCCCGACCTGAATATTCTTGGCGGGTGGCCCTTTGGCGGTCCGTTCGACGGTTTGGGTCTGGGCTGCCGCCACGTCTTGCAGGCAGATCGGCAATAAAAGCGAGAGAATGCCGACACCGGCAACGAACTCCCAGTGAGGGGGAAAGCGCCCTCCAACGGCCACGCCAGCACGCACGCCATGCCTCCATCATCGCAGTCGCGACCATTCGCATCGAAATCGCATCGGAGGCAATTCTAGCATGGAACGGATGCCGCGATAATCGCAATCGCGTCAGTCATGAGCGTTTCGCGCGCCGAACAGCAGCCGCAGCACGCGGCCGGTGAACGGCCGCAGCACGTCTACATCAAGATCGGCAATGAGCCGGCACCGAACGAAAACCCGGGCGAAGAGGGCGTGTCGTTGAGCACAAAACTTGCGGGCGGCTGCGGTTCCCGCGCCGTCGTTTCGGTATTTGGCTCCTCCATCACATCCATCCCATCAGATGCCGGCGCGACGGTGCTCCAGTCGATGTTGAGGCGCTGGGTGAGATAGGGGGTTGCGAACAGGCTCACGCCGCCACCGTTAAGGGCATAAAGCGGTGTGAAATGCCGAAGTTCACTGTCGGGAGTTATCGCCGAATAGCGATTGTCCAGAACGACCCATGCACCGGCGTTGCGCACAGCAAGAACCGCATGATCCTCTCGAATAGATCGGTCGCGTACCAGGAGAACACGGAGGTCGGATTCAGGAATGCCGGCTTCACGAAGTAGGGCGTACTTGGCTATGGCGTAATCCTCGCAGTCGCCGCGGCCCGAGGCGAAAGATGCTAACGGCGCGGACCAGACATCGACGGTCCCGTGCTGCACCAGGTCGCTGGTGTAATGGATGGCCCCGTTGACCAGGCGATTGACGGTTTCCATCTGTGCGCGGCCATCGTGGCCGCGAATGTCATCCATCATCAGCACAAAGCGAGCCGCTGCAGGATTGCATGTCGAGCGGTCGTCCCGGCACCTGGCAACTTCCTTGAGGTCGTTCTTGATATCGCGCATGACGGCGCGCCACTTCCGCCACAGCACGCCTTCCGGTGCGCGGAACGCAAACAGGCCAAATGGCTCCTCCGTACTGTTTGCGGTGGCTGAGGAAATAATCGCGGGCGCATCGGAGGCGACGTCGGTGTCGACAGCCGATGCGACACGCACCGGTGACTCCACATTTGGCTTACCGTCGAGCTTTGCCAGAACACCATTGATGGAAAAGAATCGCGCGGTGGTGGCTTGCGGCCGAGTTTGAATCGCCGGCGGCGCCTGCATCGAAGGCGTCACCAGGTCGTCGAAAATATGTTTCCTTGGCTTCTCTCGTGTCGCCGCGTCCGCCCCCGCTGAGCTATAGGCCAGAATGGCCAAGGCAACGAGTACGGATACGGCAACGCCCGCCCGCAAGTCGGTCAACATGATGACGCCCCTGTTTCCGGAGCGTCGTCAGCTTCGGCTGATCGCACTCCGTGTTGACGTCATCTGTAGGGGGCGGGAACTAGAACGACGTTAAATTGCGTTCACTCTCGAAGTCATTGTGGTTTCAGGCGTAATGAGATCAAACCGAAATTCGTAAGATTAAAATCAATGCCGAAGTAATGGCGCGTTAACGCTGATATTTTCTGAAGAGGGGCAGGTGAAACAGGTTCAGAGTATCGGCCGTTGCGATAATCGCAACGGGGCATCTGCCGCGCGAGCGTGCCGCTTGCCGACAAAAGCGGTGAAGGCGAGGACAGAGTGCCCTCGACCAGAATAAATGATGAGCAGGAATGAAAGGCGATTGGCGGTGTCGGGGGGCCGGTGAATTGCCCGACCATATATCGCTCGTGCTCAAGGCCGAGGTAGCGAAGGCCGAAGTTATCGACCTAATGTTCGCGCAACGCTTCCTGCTTGAGCATTCTTGCCGGCTTCAACATATAGTCGAGCACGGTCTTTTGCCCCGTAAGAACCTCGACGGTGGCGATCATGCCCGGAATAATCGGAAGTGGTTGCGCATCCGTTCCGAGATGGTTTTTATCGGTTCGCACCATCACACGATAGAATGTCTCGCCCTTTTCTCCGCGCTCCGGCTTTTCCTCCGCGATGGTATCGGCGCTGATGCGTTCGACCTTCCCGACGAGCGACCCGTATACCGATGAATCGTAGGCCGATATCTTTACAACGGCCTCCTGACCGGGCCGAATGAATGCAATATCCTGCGGACGAATGCGGCCTTCGACAAGCAAGCTGTCGTCCAGCGGGACGATTTCCATGAGGTTGCCGCCGGGCTGCACGACGGCTCCGATTGTCGTGATATTGACCTTGTTGACGATGCCGTGCACCGGCGATCGCAACTCGGTTCGCAGCACGCGATCCTTGGCCGACTTGATATTCTCGTCGAGCACGGCGAGGTCGCCGCGCGATTTGGCAAGATCTTCGTCGGCCTGGGCGCGAAGGGTCATGCGTGCGCCTTGCAGCCGCGACTGAGCCTCCTGAATGCCGGCCTCCGCCTTTGCCATTGAAGCCTTGGTCACTTGAAGCTGGCCGGTCATCTCACTGGCCTGACGATCGATGCGAAGCATTTCGATCTCGGGGACGACCTTCTGCTTATAAAGATTTTTGGTGAGTTCGACTTCGCGCTGCAGATACTTCAGCGTATCCACGAGCTTGGTTTCTGTCGCCTTGTACTCGTCGTACTCCCGGCGCCGCTGCGATTCCTGTTGCTGGATCGTATCGATGTCCTGAGCCAGCTTGCGGGCTCGCGCGTCGAACACGCTGCGCTCCGCCGCGACGGCTTGAGGCGACGCTCGCATCAGTTCCGGCGAGAACTCGAGCGTCCCATTGCCCGCGGCTTCGGCTTCCAGGCGCTCGACACGCGCCGCCATTGCCGAGCGGCGCTCACGGATCTCGCCGAATTCCGAGGCGAACTTGGTATCTTCGATGCGGATCAAGGGCTGGCCTTGCTCGACGATCGTGCCTTCCTGAACGAGAATTGCACTGACGATCCCGCCTTCCAGCGTTTGCACCACCTGCATCTGGCGTGTCGGCACGACGCGTCCGTTGCCGCGTTTGACTTCGTCGAGAACGGCAAAGTGCGCCCAGATCAGCGCGGCGATCAGCGTCGCGAGGGCCGACAGAAGAATCAGGCGTGACGTTCGTGGCGTACGAAGGTCCACGGCGGCGCGAACGTCGTTGGCGAATGCAAAATCAGTGTGCTGCATTGGTTCTAACTGCCGCCGGTTCAAACTTCACGGCGGTCTCCGCCGGTCGTTTCGGACCGGCTTGAAGTGCGGCAAGAATCTTTTCACGCGGTCCGTCGGCGACGAGCTTGCCGCGATCAAAAACCAGAATGCGATCAACGAGTGACAGCAGCGAGGGGCGGTGTGTCGAAACGATGATCGTCATATCCGTCTTTGCCAGGGCCTTCAGCCGCTCAAGGAATTCCGCTTCGCTTCGTACGTCGAAGTGGGCGGTAGGTTCATCCATAAAAATAATTTTTGGTTTGCGGATTAATGCGCGCGCCAGACCGATGGCCTGCTTTTGCCCGCCGGAGAGGCTGCGCCCACCCTCCGAGATCGGCATGTCGAATCCCAGCGGATGGCCGGCAATGAATTGTTCCACGCCGGACAGGCGAGCGACTTCGAGAACCTCCGCATCCGTTGCGGATGGGCGGCCCAGGGTGATGTTGTCCCGGAGCTTGCCGAAAAAGAGATCGGTATCCTGCATCACGAAGCCGATGCCGGTACGCAGATCCGCGGGATCGTATTGCCGGGACTCGATGTCATCGATGGTGATGCTGCCTTCAAGCGGCTCGTAGAAGCCCGACAGCAGCCGGCCGATCGTGGTTTTTCCCGACCCCACGCGTCCGATGATGGCCACTCGTTCCCCTGGAGCGATCTTGAATGAAATCCCTTCGACCGCGCTCTCTTTGCTCGCCGGATATTTGAAGGACACGTTGTCGAACTTGATGGCGCCTCGGTCGATGGTCCGTGCAACGTAGGTTCGGCCCGGGGGGCGCTCACGTTCGAGCTGCATCAGCTTGTCGATCGCGCGCAGGGATACCATCGTCTGGGTGAAGCGCGTGATCACCGATGCAAGACTGGAAATCGGTGCGAGGACGCGCCCGGAGAGCATGTTCGCCGCAATCAATGCACCCATCGTTATCTGTCCGTCGAGGATGAGGAACACCCCGACGACGACAAGCATCATGCTGGTGAGTTGTTGTGCGGAACTGGAAATCGTCAGCGCCAGCACGGACCAGAAATGAACTTCTTCGCCTGAGCGCGCGGTTGCCGCAACCGAACGTTCCCACGCGGTCTGCATGCGGGCTTCGGCGCCGGTCGCGCGTACGGTCTCGATGCCGGACAGTGACTCAACCAGGACGCCGTGCCTTGCCGCGGATTCGGCCTGCAACCGGTTGATCGCGCGGTCCAGCGGCCGCTGCAGGATCAGGCCCGCGCCGATCACCACTGGCAGCATGAGGAGCGGTATCCACGCCAGCGGCCCGGCGATGATGAACAAGACGCCGATGAATATGATGGCAAACAATAGATCGGTTGCGGAAACCACGGTGCCGGAGGTGAAGAACTCGCGGACCGAATCGAAATCCCGCATCTGGTTGGCGAGAATCCCGACCGATGTCGGCCGATTGGCCATCTTCAGTGCAAGGATGTGCTCGAAAATATCGGCGGCAAGAACGACGTCGATCTTTTTGCCGGTCACGTCGATGATGTAGCTGCGGACAATTCGGATAATGAAATCGAACACGATCGCGAGGCCGAGGCCGACGGCAAGGGCGATCAACGACGGAATCGCGCCGTTCGGAACCACGCGGTCATAGACATTCATCGTGAACAGCGGTGCGGCGAGCGCGAGCATGTTGACGAGAAGCGCAGCCAAAGCGACGTGAGTGTAATTCTGGCCAAATCGGCGGACGACGGACCAGAACCAATGCTTTCGCGGAAGATCGCCGGCAGCAACGGTGCGAGCGTCGATGGTGGATGGTTTGGCCAGAAACACATATCCGGTGAATCCGGCGGCGATATCCGCGACTGGCAGCGATTTGACTTCATCCGGAAGTGCAGGATCGACGACCCGCATCGTCCGGTTTTCGTCGTCCCGCCCAATCAACACCAGAGCGATGCCACTTTTCATGATCAAAAGCGCGGGCAACACCAGGGAAGGAATATCGGACAGCGCGCGTTTTGCCGGTTCGACCTCAAGACCGGCTCTGAGCCCTGCGCGCTCGACGAGGGACGCGCTCAATCGCCCGTCGACAATGGGCAATCCAGATATCAATGCCTCACGGCTGATCGCGCGGCCGTGGTAGGCCGCCAGGTAGATCAACGCCTCTGCAAGAGGGTCATGGGGGTCTGTTGCCTCAACAGGATCCGGGTCTTGCTGAGGAAGAGGAGTGGCCGCGCTTCCAGTCACTGATCGTAGTCCTTGGTTAAGACTTACCTAACCACCATAGAACAGCTCGCCGCAAAATGCGGGGAAACTGTGAAACAAGGCTAATACGAAGCGTTAATGACGATGCCCGCCGCGCGATCCGCGTCGCCGGGTTTCCACTTCAGGGAGCGTCTGCTGGCGAGCGGTTTTGCTCGCCACTATTTAATTACCGGCAGGAACTACTTTGCGTGGCTAGCCTGCCACTTCGACGCAGCGTCAACCAGTTCGGCCACGGGGTTGATTCCGGACCAGCGGTTGGAGAAATCCGGGGCGGAATTGCCTGCCGGCTGGCCCGCAGCTGCAAAGTTAAGGGCCGGAGCGGCCGGCAACGGCTCGACTTTCAGCGGCTCAGGACCGGACTTCGGCAGGTTTATCAGCACCGGCGCAACCTTGGTTGGGAAGAGGCCGAATGGCTGGACGGGAAGCGGGGCTGCATCGGCTGGCGGTGGCGCCTTGATGTATTCGATCAATCCGCCCATCGCGGCCAGCAACTGATAGTCCGCGAAAACGGCTACGCTCTGGGTTGAGATCAGGGAGACCAAGCCGTTGAAAAGCTGGTTCTGGCCGTTGAGCAGGTCGACCAGCGAACGCTGGCCCAGTTCGTATTCCTTCTTGTAGGAGACGATGACCTTGCGATCCGATGCAATCTGCCGATTCAACGAAGCGATTCGATCCGCTGTAAGCGTCCGCGCGGCCCATGCACGGTCGATGGATTCCACGGCGTCGCGCTGAAGGCGCGCATGGCGCATGGTGTTTTCAATATAGCGTTCGGACATTTCCTTCCGGCGCCAGCTATCCTGGCCGCCGCGGAAGATATCCCAGCTTACGACCACCTTGGCGCTTACGTCGTCGCGATGCCCGACATAGCTGTCGGAATCCACGCCGGTTGTTCCGCGCGCCTCCAGATAGACGTTGGGAACGAATGCGCCCGCGGTGCTGTGGAACGCGTATTCGGCAGCCTTTGCGTCTGCTCCGGCAGCCTTGATCGTCGGATTGAAACGAACCGCAATCGCGAGAGCCTTGTCCTTGGAAAAGGGCATGCCTCCCAAACGTCCCGGCGTACGCAGATTGATAGGCTCGATGCCAACGGCCCTGCGGTACTTCGCACGGGATTCGTCGAGGCTTTGCCGGAAGCCCGCCAACGTCGCTTCGGCATTTTCGACGCGCTCGCGGGTCTGTTCAAGATCGCCTTCGCCGGACCGGCCACCCTGGAAACGCGATGTGACGTTCGCCAGCAGGCTGCGATGGACCCTGACATTGTCTTCCGCGATCGCGATCAACCGGGTGTAACGGGTAATGTCGATATAGGCTTCGGCCGCGTCGAGGGCCAACAGTTCCGTCCGCTCCTGAACGCGTGCCGCTGCGGCGTCCACGCGAGCGGCCTGACGCCAGATTTCATTGATCGAGGAAAAGCCGTCGAACACCAGTTGCCGAACGACGATAGATGCCGAGCGGCCGTTGAGCCACCTGTTATTCCCCAAGGGAGCCGGGATGATATCCTGATTGAACCGTTCGGGTCCGTTTCGAGTCTCGAGTCGAACCTGGGGAGCAGGGTCGATTGTTGTTGCCGCAATTCCGACTCGGTCGCCCGCCGGTTGGCCGATGCCTCGCCGACGCCGGGGTGCGTCTTAATGGCTTGTTTTAAAGCATCATTTATCAGAAAAGCTGACTGCGCAGCGGCGCCGCTAGAACAGATACAGCCGAGGATCACCGCCGAAGCGGCTACACCTAGCACGCGCATTTTCCCAGTCCCCCGAGGTCAAAACATAATTAAAAAGATCAAGTAATCTTGTTCAAGGCTAGCAGATTGAGGCGAATTCCGAAACCGGTTCTACCTCGAGTTTCAGCGAATGTGGCCAAAAAGCAACAAAAATTAGGTAGTTTTCGACCGTTTCCGGACGATGCGTAAGAGAAAATTCACCTTATTGGCGAGTGAGTCCATCAAATCGATGCTGGTCGGCTAGGATTTTATTCAAGAAAGGCCCTGGCAGTCCGGGCGATGTTGTTCGGCAAAGCCGATACGAGCCTTTGCACTTCTCGATTCGTTTGGGCGAGCATCGGTGGAGCCGAGCCGAAGGATCCCTCTCGAGAGGATGCCTCTTGAGATTTTCCTTGCCGAGACATGGCTGGCCGGTTCATTCGGCTGCTTGCTTGATGGCCTGGTTTGCGTCCGGAGCCGGTCGAGTGTTCCTGGATCGACCCCAGCCGGACAACAGGTTCGATAGTTTGTCGAGATAGAGATAGACGACGGGCGTAGTGAATAGCGTCAACGCCTGGCTGACCAGTAGACCGCCGACCATGGCGTAGCCGAGCGGTTGGCGGATTTCCGATCCGGTGCCGGTGCCCAGCATCAGCGGCACGCCGCCCAGCATTGCCGCCATGGTGGTCATCATGATCGGGCGGAAGCGTATCAAGGCCGCCTTGCGGATTGCAGCTTCCGACGACAGTTTTTCGTCGCGCTCCGCGGCAATGGCGAAATCCACCAGCATGATGCCGTTTTTCTTGACGATGCCGATCAGCAGCACGATGCCGATAAGTGCGATCAGGCTGAAGTCGTAGCCGAACATCATCAAGCTCGCCAACGCACCGACGCCTGCCGAAGGCAATGTGGAGATGATCGTCAGCGGATGAATGTAGCTTTCGTACAGGATGCCGAGGATGAGATAGACCACCACCAGCGCGGCAAGGATGAGTAGCGGCACCGTGCCGAGGGATTGCTGGAAGGCTTGTGCGGTCCCCTGGAAACTGCCGTTCAACGTTGCCGGCGCTCCCATATCGGCTACCGCCTTGGCAATCGCCTCAGTGGCTTGCCCCAGTGCGACGCCCTGTCCAAGATTGAAACTGATCGTCGTTGCCGGGAACTGACCCTGGTGGCTGATGGAAAGCGGCTGCACCGGCACCGTCGACCATTTGGCGAATACCGAGAGGGGGACCTGGTCGCCCGTGGTCGGTGACTTGATATATATCTTGTTCAAGCTGTCGAGTTGGCCCTGAAGTTCGGGCAGAATTTCCATGACGACATGGTAGCTGTTGACCTGAGTGAAATACTGCGCGACTTGCCGCTGCCCGAAGGCGTCGTTCAGCGTATCGTCGATCAGCTGCGGCTGGATGCCGTAGCGTGACGCGGTATCGCGGTCTATGGTCAGTGTAAGGGTCGTGCCCTCGGTCTGCTGGTCGGTTGCGACGTCGCGCAATTCCGGCAGCGTTTTCAGCTTGGCGAGGATTTTCGGCGCCCACGAATTCAACTCTCCGAGGTCGGAATCCTGCAAGGTGTATTCGAACTGCGTGCGTGTCGCGCGTCCGCCGAGCCGGACGTCCTGCGCCGCCTGCAGGAAAGCGCGCGCGCCTTGCACCTTGTCGAACTCCGGCCGCAGCCGCGCGATGATCTGTTGCGCATTGGCTTTGCGCGTATCACGCGGCTTTAACGTGATGTACATGCGTCCATTGTTCAGCGCGCTGCCGCCGCCGCCGATGGCCATCGCAACGCTGGCGACATCGGGGTCGGCAAGCACGATCGTGCCGAACTGCTCCTGAATGCGTTTCATCTCGGCAAAAGAGACATCCTGGCCTGCTTCCGTCACGGCGGTGAGGAGGCCGGTGTCCTGTTGCGGAAAGAATCCCTTGGGGATGACCACGAACAGATAGCCGGACAAGGCAACGGTGGCGAAGAACACGCACAGCGTGGTCAGCCGCCAGCGCAACACCAGGTCAAGGCCGCGCGAATAGGCCCGGAGCAGGGCATCGAAGCCGCGTTCGCTGAGCTGATAGATGCGCCCGTGTTTTCCCTCTTCGCTGTGCGCCTTGAGGAAACGCGAGGCCATCATCGGCGTCAGCGTGAGTGACACCACCAGCGACACAAAGATGGTCATGGCGAGCGTCACCGCGAATTCGCGGAACAGCCGGCCGATGATGCCGCCCATCAACAGCAACGGAATCAGCACGGCGATCAGCGAAATACTGATAGAGACGATGGTAAAGCCGATCTCGCCGGCACCTTTCAGCGCGGCGGCGAACGGCGTTTCGCCTTGTTCGACGTATCGCGTGATGTTTTCCAGCATGACGATGGCATCGTCGACGACAAACCCCACCGAAATGGTCAGCGCCATAAGCGACAGGTTGTCGAGCGTATAGCCGAATGCCCACATCAACGCGCAGGCGCCGAAAAGGGCGAGCGGAACGGTGATGCTGGGGATGATCGTCGCCCAGATGCTGCGCAGGAAAAGGAAGATGACCATCACCACCAGTACGATCGTCAAGAGCAGCGTGTACTGGACGTCCTGAACGGCCGCGCGAATGGTCTGGGTCCGATCGCTCAGAATCGAAACATGGATAGCGGGGGGAATGGCGGCGATCAGCGACGGCAGCTTGGCCTTGATCTTGTCCACCGTGTCTATGACGTTGGCGCCCGGCTGTTTGAAGACGACAAGGAAGACGCCGCGTTTGCCGTTCGCCCATGCCGCCTGCTTGGTGTCCTCGGGTCCGGTGACGGCTCTGCCAATGTCGCGAATTCGCAGCGGCCCGCCATTGCGGTAGGCGATGATGACGTCATTCCAATCCCGGGCCTTGAGCAACTGGTCGTTGGCGTAGATCGTGAAACTTCGCGTCGTACCGTCAACGTTGCCCTTTGGGCTGTCGACAGTGGTGACGGCAAGCTGGCTGCGCACGTCCTCGAGCGACAAACCCTTGGCCACCAGTTTCGCGGGATCGATCTGAATGCGGATGGCGGGCTTCTGCTGGCCGCCGATGGTGACCTGGGCGACGCCGGAAATCTGGCTGATCTGTTGCGCCATCTGGGTGTCGGCGTAGTCGTCAACCTCGGTCAGCGGCAGGCTGTCGGAAGTCACCGAAAGCAGCAGGATCGGTGAATCGGCCGGATTGACCTTGCGATACGTCGGCGGAGAGGGGAGGTTTTTCGGGAGCTGGCCGCCGGCGGCGTTGATGCCTCCAAGAACATCGTTGGTTGCGGTGTCGATGCTGCGGTTGAGATCGAATTGAATGGTGATGGCGGTCGAGCCCAGCGAACTCGTCGACGTCATCTGGGAGATACCGGGTATCTGCGCGAACTGCCGTTCCAGCGGCTGCGCCACGGAGGACGCCATGGTCGCGGGACTGGCGCCGGGCAGGCTCGCGGAAACCTGAATGGTCGGGAAATCGACTTGCGGCAATGGCGCTACCGGGAGCAACGGGTACGCCACCACACCGACAAACAGGATGCCCGCCATCAAAAGCGATGTTGCAATCGGATAGCGTATAAACGGCGCCGATATGCTCTCGTTCATGACTATCTGGCCTTGGCCGGAGCGGGCCTGTCGTCCGCGACCCTTGTCGCAACGGTGGAACCGGGCTGCACCCTGTATTGTCCCGATACGATTACGTTCTGACCGGGATCCAGACCTTGCGTGATGACCGTGCGGCCGTCCGTCGAGGCGCCGATCGCAATTTTCCGCTGTTCCGCCTTGTTGTCGCGATCGACGGCGAAAACATAAAGACCGTTCGCGCCTCGCTGAACCGCATCGTCCGGAACGGTCACTGCGTCTTTCAAGGTATTGATGAGCAGCCGCGTTGAAACCGACTGGCCCGGCCACAGCGCATGGTCCCGATTATCAAACACGGCCTTCAGGCGGATCGTTCCGCTTGTCGTATCAACTTGGTTGTTGATGAGCGCCAGCGTTCCCCTGGACAACTCTCTCTTGCCGTCCGTCGACAGTGCAATCACCTGGGGCGAATGTGAAGCAAGTGCATCCTTGATTTCCGGCAGCCGCTCTTCCGGTGCCGTGAAGATAACGGCGATCGGCTCGATCTGGGCGATGTTGACGATGCCGGTCTGGGTCGAGGCGTTGACGATATTGCCCTGGTCCACCAGACGGAAGCCGGTGACGCCAGCAATCGGTGCCCGGATCGTCGTGTAGTCAAGTTGCGTCTGGGCGTTGGCGATGGCCGCGTCGTCGGCCTCTATTTGCGCCGTGCCCTGTTGCACCGTGGAACGCTGCGTGTCGGTCTGTTGCCGTGTCGCGAACTCGCCGAGCTTGGTGTAGCGCTGCAGGTCGAGCTTGGCGTTGGCAAGGTTGGCTTCATCCTGATCCTTCTTTGCCTTGGCCTGATCGAGCGCCGCCTGGAACGGGCGAGGGTCGATCCGGGCAAGCAGGCCGCCCTCCTTGACTACCTGCCCCTCC
>ERZ778020.1282-NODE-1282-length-22853-cov-3.964865_pt1 | contig 22853 bp, 23 predicted proteins | sample MGYA00375750_ERZ778020 | MGnify/ENA primary metagenome ERZ778020 (study PRJEB29350, sample SAMN05389818) | bioreactor metagenome | isolation source: Ammonium sulfate bioreactor | place: South Africa: University of Cape Town | collected 2014-03-17 ...
AATCGAACTGTTTCCAAACAGGCCCATCGAAACCGTATTTACGTAAGAAGAGACCATCTTTCGAAAACAATTGTATACGATGATTACGCGTATCCGAAACGAGAATTTGCGATGTCGATGAAATGGCTACATCCCATGGATAATTGAATTGACCGGGTTTCGTACCTTTTTCACCGAATTTATGCAAAAATTCTCCCATAGATGTAAATACTTGTATACGATGATTATCTTTATCTGCAACGATAATACGATGCAATTGCTTATCGTAAGCAACGCCTGCTGGCCGATCGAATTGTCCCGGTCGATTGCCTTGTGTACCGAATTTTCTTAAATATTGTCCATGTTTAGTAAATATTTGTATGCGATTATTCGAACGATCGGCAATGATAATATTCGATTGATGATCACAACAGACACCCCATGGTCGACATAATTGTCCTTCCTGATCGCCTTCGCCACCGATTTCAAATTCTAATTTCGAACCAATTGTCGAATAATTTCGATTACTTTTCACTTCAATACGATAGGGATTATCTTTAATCGGCGAATTATTAACATAAACATTTAATATATGTAAACATTCATTTTGAACAATATATGTTAGAAAATATTGACCATTTTGTCGATCATAGATTTCACATGGTATCGTTTGATTTGTACTTGTATCGATTAAACAACATTGAATATTCTCACCACCTTGTGTACGTACTTCGCCAAGGTAATTACGTGTTTGTAATGTTAAAACATTGAGACGATTTTTAATTGTATTCGTCAGTGAATCACCAAAAAGATCGCATTGTGATGAACATGTACCGATCAATAATTGATTGAAATTCGCTAGATTTTTATTCGATTGTATGAACATGGATTCGTCTTCAATTGGTTTAAGATATAGTAATAATGTTTGTTTCATTTGAATGATTTCATTCCATAGACGATGACGTGTACGTATGAGATCAATTTCATTATTTAATTTTAAATATTCATTACAATCGAGAATTGTGATGTGTAATTGTTTGAAAACTTGATTGATTTCTTGAATTTGCTTTTGTAGAGTTTGTAGTTTGATTGTTGAAATTTGTTCGGATTGTTTAACGAGAACTTCTTGTCGTTGTGCAAGTAAATCCAAGAAATATTTAATCATCGTTCGTATTTCATTTTCAATTGTTGAACTTTTCACTGAGAAATTGTCCATTGAACGTGTCGAATGTTTCAATGATTCATCGAGATGATACAATAAACTTTGTGATTCGACAAGAAATTGTTTCGTTAATTGTCGTGCTGTATCAATTGTATCTTGTAATAATGTTAATGCATGTTGATGAATATGATGAATTTGACAATCTTGACAGTATGTATGCGAACATAAATCACAAAAGTAGGATGCTTTTAGATTTGGATGTTCATGACAAAAATGTATTGAATTTGTATTATCAGAATTTGTATTATTCAATGATAATTGTGAAAATAATGATGAAAATAATGATGAAAGATCGTTGGATGTTGACGATGGTGGTGGTAAACGATTATTTGTAGGAATTGATGTTTGATTGTGATTTGAACGTGTTGATGAAAGTAATTGTTGTCGATGATCTTTAAATGTAAAAATTTTCGGATGTGTTAATGCACATTTTTCACAAAGAGATGTTTCACAATCGAGACAATATGTAAATGGTGGATTATTTGCAAAACAACAGAATGATGTTGACAAACGAGTTGATGGTGAATTCTCAGAATCATGATTATGATTGCTGTTACCATTAAGAAATGAATACATGAAATCGTTATTTGTCGAATCTAAGGGAAAGTTAGTTGATGTTAATGGAGAAAATGTTTGATTTAAGTCGTTGAATGGTTGAAAAAGTGTATTTGATGTTGAAAGAAATGGATCGAATGCGCTCATACGACGATTTGTCGATGAAAATGATGATGATGTCGATGATGCCGATGATGATGGTAATGAAGAAAAATTCGATTGAAAAAAAGATTGATTTTGCTGTTGTTGTTGTTGTTGTTGCGATGGATTATTGAATATTGTTTGTGTAGGTGGTAAAAGTGGAAATTTATTGTTAAGATTCGACGATAAATATTGCTGATCGACAAATTCATTTGTACAATTTGAACATAATTTTAATAATGGATTTGTTGTTGATGATGTTATCATTGTATTCGGTGTTTCTTTTAAACATGATGAACATACCGCACCGGTTCCACTGTTCATATTGCTAGTTTCATTCATCATTGGATTATTTCAATTAGTTTTCTATTTATTTGTACGGTTTAGTTAGTTTTTTTTGTTATTGATTTCTTAGACGATTTGCTCGATTTCTCAAAGAGGCCACTCGAGCAAAATCGGCTAGAATTGAATTGAATTTTTATCAACGAGTCATAATTAAAAGAAACCTCAGATTTCGTTTTCTCTTGCACATATGCACACACACAAACAGGAGCAATCTGCCTTCACTCAAGCGCGCGCGCTCTCTCAGCCAATGATGGTACCCAACAACTATCTAAAACGAAGAAATTTTTTGTTATAGTAGAACATCGTTTCAAGGCATGCAACAGAGAAAAAAAATCTCCTATTTCATGCACATAGACTACTGATAAGCATTTTTTTATATTGATTTGAACACAGGAGAGAGAAGAAGAAAAAAAAAACGAGTATGCAATTGAGAAGTTTCACACGAATCAAGTCAAGGCAAATGCGTGCATTGACAAAGGTCAATGACCACTCGTTATAATAAAAAGATCTGAGATTTTTTTTCAAATTAACTCATCTTCATACTCATCGATTAGATTTATCATTCGGTTTCCTATTCAATAAATCATGCGTACAAACGTAAACGTTAAATTTCCTCTCGCGTCATGTCTCGACCGTACTATCAAATGACATGTTTGCCATTAAGCAACAAAAATGAGCGCATTATTATCATTAATGACAACAAAAAAAAAGACAGAAAAGACCACCGAATGCACATTAAATAAGCATGTGAGTAAGGAAACATGGAAGAAAAATGACCGGGCTATCAATTCTACAAAAAAAAAGAAAACGAGAGCTTTTTGTCTACTTGTGCGCCTCAATTTTTTTTTCTCCTTCGAATGAATGAATGAAGTTCGGTCTCTATTTCTTTCTCGCGTTTTTTTTTCTTCGCCTTCTTCTCTCTTTTTTTCCTATCGACAAAACGCATGTGTGCAGACCTGATGATTTGTTCTCGACATCATACGACAGTCTTTTTTTTTACTATTCTGTTCTGTTCTATTCTATGTGTGAAAGAAAGAAAGAATAGGCTGTTCTCTCTTACATAAGACATAATATATTCTCCTTGTTCCTTCTTCACGATGCGGTACCATTAACGTATGAGTTGTACGCTTTACTATTCTCTTCAACCTTGAACAACAACCAATGCAATGCAAATGAGAAATAGACAGCAAGCTGTTGATCTCCTAATTTTTTTTTGACAGAATAGAAGGAGAAAAAAGTTTATTGAAAATGTTCGAAGACATATGGCAAGAAAGACGAAGGAAAAAAGAAAGAACGAGAGACGAAGGAGAAGATGAAGGTTTACCCTCGAAATATGGGCAGACAGAAGAATAATGAACGAGAGCATGAGAAAGAAAAATGACCTTGGTTGGTATGTCTCTTTCTTTCTCTTTCTTGGTTTCTTTTCTTTTTTACGATATAACTTACTTAATTCTCATGTAATAGTAACAATAATAATGAACTCAAAAAAGAAGAAAAAAAAGCGAATTATACTACCCCGCCGGGGACTATTTGACCTCTAGGTTTCCATATCATTATACAAGCAAAAAAAAGGCCGATTGTCTGTTTACATTATCATGAAAAGAAATAATAATTGATACGATGGTCATACTTTACGAAAGTTTCTCCCAGTAGTTCAATTGATCGTACTTCTGTGCATAGACAAGAAAAAGAAAGATTCTATACTCCTAAGACATCAATAAATTCATGGCCATTTCTTTTTTTTTCCTCCTTTCTCTGCAATCAGTTTGCTCAATATATGCAAATTTAATAATCAATTTCAAGCTTCTGCAATTTATATTATTATTAATTTTGAATTCAAACACAATCGTATTTCATGAGAAATATCATTGCTAATGTTCAATTACGTCATCATCTAAGAGAAAATATGATAGCCATTGGAATTCTACCATCGATAATCTATCTGAGCACATGATTCTTATTCTTATCGTTACTCTCACATATTCAATTCGAAATTTGACATGCACATTTTTATCTAATCGTATCATTAACAAATCTCTATCATTAGTTATTGTTTAATTCAAATGAAGAATAAAGGCAAAAGCTAATTTATTCAAGATTGTTTTCTTTTATTAGTTTATAAAACTACACTTGGCGATCTTCGAAAGTGAATGGCATCAGATTACAATTGATTTTAATTTCGAATGTTTTATATGATAAGTATTTATTTAGTTTTTTTTTTGAATCATATTGAAAATTTCGATCATATTTTTGTTCAAATATAAACATCACGAAATTTTCGATAAGCAAAAAAATCACATGAACAACAAAAAGAAAACGGAAGAACAAAGTTTATAAATCATGTTGTCGATGAAGAATAAGTTGTGGTGGATTAGCGATTGTTGAAGTTGAAACGGGATCACCTTCTCGACAGAAAATCGATCGAGGTATGAAATAATCTAAGATTCCATCCTGAAAGAAAAGGGAAAAAAAATCAAATTGATTGCATACGTTCGTTCGTTCGTTCGTTCGTTCGTTGAATGCATCGATACTTACGACGGTTTGCGGGCAATTTTGTCGGGCATACCATTCAATTGAATACAAACACATCTGCATGCCCAAACCGACAAAAAGTGATGCCCAAATGAAAACATTAAATGCATTATTTTGTGTACGTTGTGGTAGAATAAGCATGGAAATAACTAAACAATTTTTTTTTGTTTTGAAAAAGAAAAAATAAATCAATCTCGTTTCTTACATCCAAGAACAGCAAATTGAATGAAAAGTATAGGAAAAAAGTAACCAAATGCCAATGCAATGATATATTCATGAATACATGCACTAAGAAAGATGACTGCATACATTGATACAAGTCGATATTTAATTCCGAATAACTATTCAAAAAGATAGACATTCATTTTATTATTATTTTTTTCTTCACATTTTTTACTTTATGAAAATCACGATAAATGTACGTGTAAAGCCAATCGTGAACAACCTAGATGAAAATTCGTTGTTTTTTTTTTGTTCAAAAACAAAAGAAATGAATTTCTCATACAATATTCCATGTTCGATAATAACTACTCCATGATGTCGATGTCCACCATTCCTATGAATCAAAGCAAAACAGTCAATTGATTTGTTTGGTTTTCTCTCTCTCTCAAATCAATCTACGCTATAAAATTGTCGATCACCGAAACGTAACATTTCAGCAAATGCATTGAGCCAACAATGAAGAAAACCATAGAAAGCTATGAACGAGGAAAAAAAACACAGACTTTTGAGTTCGAATTGCTGCTATTTTGTTCTTACCACAGAATAAAACAAGTGCACCTGGTAGTGTACAATTTAAAATTGATAAGACGAATATTTTCAGTGTGACATGTTCGGAATTAAAATGTCGAAAAACAGGCAAACAAAAACGATAAAATAGATAGTAAGCAAATACAGTTGTTGTGGCGAATTGTGCTAAATTCGAAAGAACATAATTCCATCGAACAGTTGACGTTCGAGGATAGGAATCACGATAGATAAGTGTTGGTGCAAAGAGAAAATAAAGAAATTTAGAAAATTCCGGACATGGTGTATGTGGGATTGGATTCATATTGTGGTCACTTGGACTCGCTGGTATATCTTCAGCATTAACTAAAAACACGAAGAATTTTGATGCTAATGTTTTGTTTTGTTTTCTACTTTGTTGTGAATGGATTTGTCCGTAGAGTATAGCACGTGGTGCATTTTCACGAACAAATGCATGTGATTTCATTAGGAATCGAACTTGTTCAACAAGAATTATGATTCGTGTTACAATTGGATAGTTGCCTTCGAGAATATACGAAACAGGAAAGTAGAAAAACAAAGCAAAATAACAGCAATAGGCACTAAACCAAAGCCAATCGAAAATAACAAGAGCTTTGGACTTTTTTTGTAGTTTATCTGTATCAGTTGTATCGGTTTGAATGAATGTTAGACGTTTGTACGCCCAAAAATGAAATGAATAGTAAACAATTGTGCATGTTGATAAGAAAAGTAGAAGCCATAAGCCTAAACACGATGATAGATTTGAGAAATTCCATCGAAGAACATCGAATTGAATGTCAAGTCTAGAATGCACGAATGGTCTATTCGTTTGTTTACAATTGATTATTTTTATTCAACATACGTTCCCTTTTCGAATAGATCGGTTATTGATACTTGAAGAAAAAGTAGAACTAGAAATGAGATAAATATCTGTCGAATAGTTCGTATATGTGAAACTTCAAGTAGATCGGTAAGAACCGATGCACGCATTCGAAAGACTTTCGTTGGAAATGCTGATGATGATCTAGTAAAAAACAGTTCATCGATAAAAAAAAGATTTCATTTGCAATTGTTTAATCAAAACCTTTTGATTTCTTCTTTCTGTGTTACGGTTTCATTTTGAATTCTATTCATTGATGCAATATCATTTGGCGACAAGCTGCGTTGAGGTCGAATTAATTCACTAATCGATGGTAGATTCGATGCTTGTTGAATTTCCGATGAATATTGTTCGAAACGACCGGCAACATAATTCAATATTTCCGAACGAAGTCGCTATTTGAAAGAAGAAAAACAAAACTAAAGTCAAATGAAAATTCGATTTCAAAATCAAACTTCAGTGGCTTGATGCATTCGAACTGAACGATTAACAGTATGAAATTCTGCACTAGCCGATCGTTCTAAAGACAGACAATAAATATATTAATCAAAAGAAAATCGAATTGAAACAAACCATGACCACGTTTTTCACTCGATGTCATTTGTAATACTTAAATTCACAAATCTAAAGTGATATTTGCTTGAATTTGTAATAAAAAAATGAAATGATAAAGTATATAATATATATCTTATCTCGAGATAAAAATTCAAGAAGAAGAAGAAAAAAAAAATTCTACTCATACGATAATTGGGCCATACACATCATCGTACTTTCAAACAGAAGAAAGGACAACAACAACAACAAAAAGAAGAGAATTGATAAACGTTGTCCTAGCTTTTGTATCATTCTGTGTCCGATGTTCAAATATATTTGAACAGGTAAAGATGAGACATCGAACAAGCAAATGATTCACTAGTCAACTTTAGAGGAATAGAAATCTAAACCAATGGAAAATCTTTTCTATAGTTTTTTTTATTAAAATCTTTTTTTTTCTTATCATATATATATAAATGATGGTTGGATTTACTATTCTATCTTCTATATCGTCGTACAGTGACCTCTAGATCACAAAATTGAAACGAAACATTTTCTGAATTGATTTTATATGCAAAGAAATATTTTTCAAAATCTCAATGAAATTTCTTCGAAATTAAAATTTGATTGCTTTAGAATCAACATTGACATTCGTGTCTTTTCATTTCAAAAAAAACAAGCCTCCTCTTTGACGCTCTTATTGGCCGTGATGATGTCTTCTATTTATTATTATTATTCTTCTTCTTCTTATTTTTTTCCCTCTCTCGCTCACTGCCTGAAAAACACCAAGTTAGAAAATAGATTTCTTTCTATTCTAGAAACATCTATCGTTTCGTTTCGTTTCACATGCACCAGTGAAATAGAAATTTGAACCCTCGATTTCATTTCACTTAAATTCAATGCGACTATTCTTTCTACTTTATCGTATTCGTTAGACAATAATACAAACAAAACAAAACACAACAAAAGAAGAAGAAGAAGATTTTCTCTAGTCTCATCGTCATAGTCATCAAAATTCATAACTCTTTAAATATGAGCTTAAATAATAATAATTCGACGGTGAAAAAACCAACACCACCCCAAGGAACAACTGATTCGCCATATCTCGGATCAAAAATTAGCCTTGTTTCAAAAGCTAAAATTCGTTACGAAGGTATTTTATATACAATCGATGCCAATGAATCAACTGTTGCACTTTCCAAAGGTAGATTTTCGATGACGACGAACAATTTAACTATTTTTTCATTTTTCAGTACGTTCCTTCGGTACAGAAGATCGTCCTACAGATCGACCTGTGCCAGCCCGTGATGAAATCTTCGAATATATTATCTTTCGTGGTGCCGATATCGAAGATTTACAAGTTCGTGAACCTCCACAAACTGCACTCACACAAGATCCTGCCATTGTTGAAGTAAATCATTTCATTTCCTCTCGTTATTAATTGTTTTTTTTTCTTCTATTTAGTCATCAGTATATTCATCAAATCCTCGTTCGACTACAACAACAACAAATGCCAATCTTGGAACAAATCAAACACGTTCATCGACTAATCAAGGCTCATTTTCAGCAGCATTAACAGGAAATCAACAAGGTCCTATCAAAGGAACACAATCATCATCCAACACCGATCCTTTACGTCAGTTAAATTTCAATCAACAACAACAATCAACACGTACATTTGATAATCAACGTCGTCAACGACAAGATTATAACAATGATAATCCGAATTCGAATCGTCGAGGTAACAATCAAAAATACGGCAATTATGCTGAATGGCCACGTACGAATAATAATTCAGCTTGGGATAATCAATATCGACAACACAATCAACGTTATCCACGACAACAACACTACGATAATAACAATCGTTTTTATCCAACAAGACGCACAAATAATAATCAACAGCAACAAGCGAACGGCTATTATGGCTATCGTGAACGACGTAATTCAACAGGTGACATGACATCAAATAATCAACAACGAAATAATAATAATCATCGTCAACAACAACAACGTGAACGAGCCGATTCAACACGTGGCAATGGTACGAATCAGTCGGCATTGAAATTTATTGGTGATTTCGATTTCGAAAAATCGAATGCTGAATTCGATAAAAATGCGATCGAAGATGAATTAAAAAAGAGTTTATCAATTAAAACAAAATCCAGCAATCAAACAACAACAAATGAAAATGAGGATACGACTAAGCAAGAACAAGAACAAGAACACGAACAAGAACAACAAAAACCACAAACACCAACTCTTCCAACTGAACAACAACAACAAGACGATGTTAATGCCGATGGTTTTTATGATAAACAAAAGAGTTTCTTCGATCGAATCTCATGTGAAACAACAGAAAAAGAGAAAACAACAAATTCTCGACGTAATTGGAATGAAGAACGTCGCATCAATGCGGAAACATTCGGCTTAAAATATCGTCCAGCACAACAAGGCGGTGGCAATCAACGAAATGGTCAAAATAATTCCGGCTATAATTACAATAATCGACGATACTATTCTGGTCAACAACAACAACAACAATCGTACTATGGCAATGGTGCTCGATATCAACGTGGCCATGGTAGTGCTGGTGGTGGCGGTGGTAGTAATCAACAACGAGCCGGACGAAATACAACCTACTATGCTAATTCAAATAAACGAACGCCAGCATATTAAAAATAAAAACAAGAATAAAAAATTTATTTAGAAAAGAAAACGAGATTGTGTATGTTCAAAACAAGATTCTTTAGAAGTCATTCTCGGGTCTAACCTATATTCGTCTTCGTGTCTTTCGTTTAGATCGTCATATTTGTCTCTGTCACGCCCGCACACACTTTGTCTTTTGTTCTTATATCTACCCATTGAACTTTTTCTTTTACTGACTTTTGACTGTCGTTCTCGTGCTGTTTTCTCTTTCTTCAGTTTTCTTTTTCTTTGTTCGTTTTCTTTTTTTTTATTTCACATAACTTTATCAAACATGTACGTTGAGACATAAAGAACAACTTATTATTAAAAAAACAAAATAAACCGAAAATTCTTTGCCATATACATATGTATACAAAATCAAACCGATTTTTTTTTGTTTCCTATCAATTGATGTTCAAACAACGAGACAATTAACATTAAAATCTAATGTGTACGCATTTTTCAATGCTGTTAAAAAGGGATATTGAAGATGATGATGCTCTCGTTTGCACATTAGAATGCCTATGAGAAAAACAACAACAACAAGTTCATGATTGATCTTTAATTTTCGTTCACAAATTTTCTATTTGATATGCGAATGATCCGCTCAAGAAAATCGAAATTGGTGTGAATAGAAAAACAAACAATAGTCAATCAAGATTTTTTTATCAAAAGAAGATTAATTTGCATTCTGTATTCATATGTCCAATAAGAAAACGAAAAGGATCATCATCATCATCATTATTATTCTCTCTTCTCTTCTTCTTCTTCTTCTTCTCTCTATCGAGCTAATAAAAGCAATAGGATACGAGTCATTTTCGTTCAATTGATATCATGTCAACGAATTTTTTCATCGAAGCTCTACTAAGTAATACTAATAGTCAAGAGAATAAAACATCGTTTCATTCAGGTAAGAAACCTTTTTGTCTTTTGTTTTGGTTCAAATTAGTTTCGTTTTCTTGTTTAGAAAGTGATGATGAAGAAAATGATTATCTAAATAAAAGTTCATCGGCAACACCAACATCAGCAGTAGCTGCAGCAAATCGTCGTAAACGAACGGCATTTACAATTGAACAATTAAATGAATTAGAAGCTGAATTTCAACAGAAAAAATATCTTTCACTTGTCGAACGTTCACAAATCGCGCAAACATTGAATCTAACTGAAATTCAAGTCAAAATCTGGTGGCAAAATCGTCGTGCCAAATGGAAACGTATCAAAGCCGGACAATTACAACAATTTTCACCACATTCACAAATAAAAACGAAAATCTTCTGTCCAATTCCAGTGCATATCAAACAAGACTTTGTCGCCTAACCCTCGTTCGTTCGTTTGTTTGTAAACTTTAAATTAAATAAATCGAAGATAATCATAGACATAAATCATTTTTATTTGAAATCGAGGTAAACATCGACGTTAAATATCTATGCAAGTCACTTGTTGTCATGATAAATTGACTATGCATTATCAAATAAGCGACAATCATCGACAACTACTGTTAATGATGGGCGTTTCAGTTTTGTTTTTCAAAAAAATATAATGTCGATTTGAGAATGATTTACTCGTTCAATCGAGTAATGCGTCGTTGAACATGAATCAATTGTTCATAGATAGAAAGTTCTTTTCTTCTTCTTCTCTCCTGTGAGTTCGCCAAATGGTGAAATGAAAATGCATATATGCATCTGATCTGCCGAGCGGCATTCATCGGCTGTGCCTCATTGATTCTTAGTTATCTATATAGAATGTTTTGTTTCTTCCGAGAAAAATCATGAGCAAGCTTCTTATTATTTTTGTTTTGTTTGAATATAATATATATGTATATAAAACTGAAAATAGGCGGTAGCAGAAGAAGAAGAAGAAGAAGAAAGAAAAAAAGAGAGAAATTCAATCAAGTGTTTCAATATAATAACCGTTCTAACAAGTCAACTAAATCAACTGTTCGTTTGATCGAGTTTCGAAGAATATGAAGAACAAACAAACAAACAGACAAACAAGAACTGTACAATTGAAAATAAAGACATAGCACCAAATCGAAGATATTTTCTTTCTTTTTTTTTATACACATCAAACGCTTATTTTTGTTTTTTTTTGTCTTTCTCAAAACATGAAAAGCATATGTTCGATCGAAACAATAATATACGTTCGATTGATTGCATTTGATCAACGAAGAACAAGGACGGGTTTTGTTTCGAAGATATTAAACAGCGCTTGATTTTACACCTGAAAAATAAAACAATAAATATTAGACTCATATTCAAACAATCAAAATCAAAGAAAGAAAAAACATGCGCTCAATGGTTTCTTGAGAGCATTAAGAAAAGCATTAGAGACCGAGAAGATTTGCAAATGCAAAAGAAAGAAAGGAAAAACAAAGCAATGCATATTATGACATTCATCTTACATTTGATCTCCAAGCGCCTAGAGATGAATGTTGAATTTTCAGAAACGAAAACGGTGAAAGTATTTCATCGAGGTTTTTGACTTACCATTTTCATCGGAAAAACAATTTTGACAATGAAGACGATTGCTTCGAACACGAACATCAGTTCCTTCGAATGATGATGAGAGAGGAATATTACAAACAAAACATCGAAAACATTCAATATGATAATATAAACCAAGTGATTCGATAACCATAGCTGATCCTTGACCTTAAAAACATAATACGTTCGCATTGATGTCTAGTTTCTATGAAGAAATCAAACTCTTCGTCTACCTAATTCATCATTACATCTTGAACAACGTAGTTTACCACTAACAGATAGAACTCGATTATTATTACTATTAATCGTCGTACGAATAGGTGATTTGCGATGTTTTGATTGATGATGTTGATTTGTTCGAGAATGATGATGTCGATGTTGTCGATTATCATCCGGATGATCACCGTAATGAAACGTTGATAATGGATTTGATGATTGTTTTTCGATTTGAATATCATGATTATGACGAGGCGTTAATGATGCTGAACGACGATCGGTTGAATTCGTTTTCGACGATGATGAAGATGGAGCTTGTGGTGTTGAATTGATGAGAGATTTTCGTTGATCATCAGATATCCATGTATGATCTTCGTATTGACTTTTTCGTGGTGCTTGATTTAATGTTGAATGAAGTTGTTTATTAGTAACACGTTGTTGAGCGAGATTTTCATCGGCAGGTAGTGAAACTCGGTTTTGTTGTTGTTGATATGTTGGAGATGGAGATGAGATATTAATTCGTAATTCATTCACTGTACGTTCAGTTGATGGTCGTTGTTGATTAGTTGAGTCGTGATAGAACATTGCATTTTCATTTTGAGTATAACGAGAATTCGAAATTGCAGCCTTACTGAAATCGATCGGGATGTCTACTGATTGTTGTTCCTAAATTCGATCGAAACAAAAAAAAACAAATCATAGAAAAGGCAAAAATATTCGAGATTTTGAATTCGTACTCGTAATGGTTGAGTATGAGGAAAACCGAGTAGAAGTTCTTGTTGTAGTTGATTCATTTGCTTTTCGACAGATGATCGAACTTGAGCCATAGGCGATTCATTACGTTGTTGATCGTTGGTATCGAAATCGGCTCGACCATGTAATAATGATTCGACTGATGATAATGGTGGAGGTTTGCTTTTATAGATATTCGTTGATGTTGCAGAAGAATCGACAATATTCGATGAAATTAATGTTGGATTCGAAAGAACTAAACGATCAACGTCGTGGTTAGCCATTCGATGAATGTTTTTGTCATTACGTGAAGTAACAACATCTCTTGATGCTGATTTAGGTTGGCTTATGGTTGTTGTAGATCGTTCGACGTTATTTGTCGGCTGGAAAAATCAAAATTTAGACAAATAAGCATCCAAGAAATCACAATTAAAGAAAGATGAAATCATGCATTAAGAAAGAAATTAATATTAGTATAAAATCATAGATCTTCGTCGTCATCATCATTCATTCATTCTGTCTATGGTTTCTAAATGTTTTGTAGAAATAAAAGGCAAGCTAATACAGAGAGAGAGAGAGAGAAAAGAAAATCTTGTGATAGCATGCAGACTAAATTCCCGAACTACTGTTGAACTACTCATTTGACTTTTTGGTAAAGAACGTGAAAATGTAGAAAATATTTGCCTTTACAATACAATTTCTTTCGACTTAAGACAAAAACAGTAACAACAATAACAAACACGATTCATTAGTAATAATGAGATAAGATGAAAACAATAGTTTTTGAGAAAGCAGAAAACAAAAAAGACATCAAGAAAGCGTTGATTAGTTTATTCCAATTGTTGAAAATAGAAGAAGTGCAGTTAAGAAAACAAAAAAGTCAGAGGACAAGTTTTGTTTTGTTGGGAAAATTTTTATGATTTGCGTGTTCTGTTTTATTCATCATACATGTTCGACTACCTCATTGTTCGTGCTTTTGCTGATGCTATTCGATGGATCGAGCATCTTGCGAAAGGCTTCAATTGGCGATGAATAAGTGTGATTCTGAACAAGAGAAAATAATAGCCGTGCGAATGTTTTTCTTTCTTTTTTGTTGTTCGATATTAAAATCATGCGTCTAATTTATCCTACACGGTCAATGAGCAGATCTTTACTCCGAAAGATGTATGTATGTGTATGTTTCGAATGTGACTTTTCTATTGAATTAATAATAACGAGCAATACATACCTTTTCAAGATTATTTGATGTTTGTTGATTAGTTGCAGACGCTGGACGAAATGGTTTTGGAGCGAATATATTCAATGATGTTGTTGATGTTTGAGTAATTGGTTTTTCTACCGGTGAAGGAGCATACGGTAGAAATGTGTAAACAGGTGATTGAACATTCGTCGGAGTTGAAGACGAAACACGAATAGTACTCGTTTGCGCAGCAGGAGACTGCGATGATGATGAAGAAGGAGGCGGAGGAGGAGGAGGTGCTGGAAGAACAGTAGTAATTGTGTTCAAAGTCGGTAGAACTTTTTGAGGTGATGATGTTCGACTACGTTCAATTGTGACCGTTTGAGAAGTGTCATCGATGCCATCTGTAAAATCAATGTTAAACGATATATAAATATGAGATTTATTTATTTATTTGTTCCTTCGAAAGTTCGAACAAGCAATTTAATACTTCCACGACGATTTCGTTCAGTAAGAATCTTTCGTACTTGATCAAATGTCATTTGCTCAATATTTTCATCATTGATACTAATTATTTCATCGTCAATACATAAGCCAGCTTTATCAGCAAGACTACCTGTCAAATCAATGAATGAAATCATTTTTGTTAAACAAGATTCGTACCGTCTTCGATATACGAGATGTATATCGGTCGATTTGATGCTTGACCACCGTCAGATTTAAAACCAAAACCACGAACATCCGTTGGCTTTTCAATGGATACTTCGTGAATTCTCGCTGGACCCTAATATTCAATAGTACAATTGAATTTAATTGAGCACATTCATTTGTTTTACTTTCGGTCGTTGTATTGTTGGACTTTCGGATTTCTTTCGATTTGAGATCGGTAATTGTTCGGTAGAGATATTTGTTTTTGTTGAATTCGATACATTGATTGTTGAAGATGAGGGTGGAGGTGGCGGAAGAGTAGGCCGAGGTTCATCAATTCTACGCAATAATCAATCAAAGTTCGAAAAAAATACGATTATGATACATAAATCGAAAATAATCCACATACGGTTTAACCGGTGTTTGTGGTGGAGAAGATTGAAAAGTCGATGCGGGAGTCGTTGGTTCACTATCAAGAAGATTCGAATTTAAACTTTGTTTACGTTTTTGTTCACGTTTTAAACGCCAATTTTCAACAGCCTAGAAAAAAAGGAAAGACAAACTTTCAGTTTTTTTTCTCGTTCTTCGTACACATAAAAAACTCAATTAAAAAATATTTCTCATTTTCGACGCAAAAATATTGACGTGTTTCTTTTTCGATGAAACAAATTTAAAAAAAAGTTTTTTTGAACTGTGATAACGTGTAATTCGATCCTGCTACTGTTGTTCTCTATTAACATCAATCAGCGAGCGAATGCATACGAAACAAGGCCGTGAAAAGTTGGACTTCGAAAAAAAAAGCAAAAACCTACTTCTGAATAATCCTCATAAACTTCACTCTGTCTCGAACGTGCTGCTGAATAAGCAGCTATGCTACTCGTTGTAGCTCCAGTTGTTGTGGTTGATGATTTTCTTGGTGTTGCCGAACCTCTCATCATAATTAAGGTCGATTCAATGAAACGTTTAATTGATTTCGATTAGAGATATGAAGAATAAATGAGAACGATCCACAGTCATCATCATCATATAATTGAATGTAAGCCATAAGGCTACCATTTCATTTTGTATGTGTATGTTGTGTGTCTATGTGTGTATGTTGTGTATATATCTTCTTTCGTTTTCTTTTTTTTTCGTCGTTCGTCGTCTAAACTTGCTCCACTACAATTTTGGGCTTTTTTTGTTTTGTATTTGAGCAAGGTGCGTTGTGCATACCGGAGAGGAGAAGAAGAAAGAATGTAACCTCTTTTTCTTTTTTTTCGTCTTCTTCTTCTTCTTCTTCCTCTACTATTTGGACAGAACGAGAGAGTAATCGAGTTATGCGAACACACGTCTTTGATCCAATCTCGAATAAGAAACCAACAAAACGACTTTCTTCTCTCCCTCTCTCTCTCTCTCGCGTTCTCTTTAAACAACAACATTAATCACAAAGAGAACAATATTACGGAAAGAGCAATGTCTTTTGATAAAAAACAAATTTTGCCATTCGGTAGTGTTTTTCTTTTTCGATTTCAACATCGTTATTGAGTTGTGTTATTTTAACTTCTTATCGACTAAAAAACATTTTGCTATTCGAAAGAAGAAGAGAGAGAGAGAGAAAAAAAATGAATTACAAACGTAATCAACCATTCACTATTGATTTCTTACTATTTTCATCTTTAATCTCGATTGACAAAAGAAGAAGAAATAAAGTTCGTAAACGAATGATGACGCAAGATGCAAACCTTCTGGATTAGGTAACACCGTTCGTTGGCTTCCGTTTTGATGAAATACAAAAAATTAATTTAATTAAGTAAAATATTTGTTCGATTTTCGAAGATATTTACATGAGATCTCTCTAGTTTACTTAATAAAAAAAAACGAGGGAGAGAGAAAACGAAGAAGCAACAAGATAAGATGATAAATGTCTCATGGTGTCGATTTTCGAATAAACGTGAGATCATAAAAATTTCTAACATTTTTTATCTCGATACACACACACACGAAAGATAAATAACATTTTCGGATGTGTCGATTTGTGTTTCATTATTAGTAATCAATGAAATTCCATTTTCATCGACTTTTCGTTTTTTTTTTGTTTTGTTGTTAAAATGAAGGTCAATTCTTTCTTTCTTGTTGAACGAAACAGACAAATTAAAGAACACTTTCAAGCTTTTTTCTTTTCTCTTTTAAAAGGCCTTGAACGTGTATAAATGAGAACTAAATACTTCGATAGATTGATGAAATTTTTATAGATTCTAATGGGTTTAAAGCAAAAGAAAACGAAGAAAATTTGAATATTTACCTGTGACCAATCGGTATCATCACCAACATTATGATGTTTAATTGCATTACTAGTTGAATTTGTCATTGGATTGAATTTTAAATTATCTTGTAAACGTTTTCTTGATTCAAGTAAATTTAATTGTTCTTGTGCACGTTCGATTAATTCATGATTTGGTTGTATTTTAACAAATTGTAATGGATCATTATTTAATTTATTTACATTTAATATCCCATTGAAATGTCGTGTCGGTATATTTGTCGTACTTGTTGCTAATTCATCAATAGATTGCGAACGTCCTTGACGATGAAGTGACGATGTTGAACCACCATTGCCATAGAATTTCGAACTACCTAATGACGTATAATCAGAATCAACTGAACCTTGATCACTATTATCGAATAGAAGAAAATGATTATTCGTTATTGTCGAATTGTTTGTTGAGATTGGAGAAAAACCATTTTGTTGTATTGTCGACATGATTGACGTAATCACATTATTATTATTTCGTGATCATCTGATGAACATATGAAAAGAAAAAGAGAGAGAGAGAGAAGAAAAACACATACATTCGATGTTATTTGAAATATTCAAGGATTATATTTGAACATATGTTTCGAAATTCGAATCTATTCGATCGTTTTTAACATAGTTCATCAACGAAATTTACGTTTCTCTTCTTACCTTATGTTATACTTATTCATTCTTTTGCTTCTTCAATCAAATGAGATGTATAACAAAAAAAAAAGAAGAAGAAATGTTCATTGCTCCATATACATTTATTTATGATAAAAATCAACGTCATTATTAACGTTCTTGTTCGGTTAGATTTTTTTTTGAGTACGAATGAATATGCATATATGTACATATACAGATGCGGACCTCATAGACAACGACGATTCGATTTATTAGTAATAAGAAGAGAGAGAAAAAAAGTGAAACTGAAGGGAGACATTTACTCTCGTATCACAAAAATGCAAATCACAATCGATGCCTGATTGATTTCTTTATATTCGATATTGAAGAGCTGAGAGTAGAAGACGAAAGAAAAACGTTTCATTTAAATCAACGAAATTTGAGATAATCGAAAAACAAAGAGAGCATACACACGCACACACACAATCAGAATAAAAGCAGATGTCTAATACTACTTCAATGCCGTTTTGAAATACTTATGTTGACTGGTGACTGACGGTCAATGACACATCATAAATCATGATGTTGTGCTACACTCGACCTCTGTCCACTATTCTATTTTGACATATAACGAGAAAAGAAACAACTTACGAATGAAGAGAAGAGACGAGAGAAGAAGAAGAAAAGAATAGCATAGACAGACAACTAATTTCTTCATCTTCTTCTTCTTCTTCTTCTTCTTCTTCTTCTTCTTCGTCTAATCTGTCTAAAAGAATTGTGAACACGTTTTTTTTGTATCGAGTCTGTCTTTGTATTTATTATATTTCATTCACTATGAATGACAATTGTGCATGATTAAAAAAAACGAAAGTTTCATTGTCAGATACACCTACCTATGATAGTGTGTTGACTATTGATGATGCATGACATAGTTCTATAATTTTGTCTCCATTTTATATATATATAGCTATATCTAGAAAATGAGACAAGACAAGGATTTTTTTTGATTGTTCACCACCTTTCATGGACACTTTTTTTTTATTACTATCATCATTATCGTCATCGAACAAAATATTGAAAGCAAAACGAATAATATACGACGATAGAAGTATTTATTCAAAGATTGACTTGATTTTTTTCGTAAAATATCAACAAGAATTTATATCCATGAGATTAAAATCTTGATATAATCGTATACAAAATGTTTTTCTTGTTTTACTCATTAGTTATACATGTCAAATTACATGCTTGAAAAAGATGAATACATCTTTATATGTATATTTTTCTCTCTCTCTCTCTCGCTCGCTTGCTCTTTCTTTCGCGATCGTTAGACTCTATTTGTGTGTGTCACATCAATCTGATGTTCAATATACACGTGTACATTTACTCTCGCATTCAAAGGTCAGTCGAAACTCGGATGTATATACGCATGTTAGATAGAGAATTAGACCAAACGGCTAAGCAAACATTTCTCTATACATACATCATAGATTCAAGAAAAAAAAGAAGAAGACAAAGATGAACGGTTGAGTGCATGATTGCCTTGAAGAAACGATCAACAACAATAATAACAATAAAAATGTAGTTATCAAAGTTGAAATTGATGAATATACATACATATGTCAAATGATTAGTCGTTCATCAGAAATCAATCTACTATTGTTGATGATGATAATAAAAAGATCATTTATCTTTAATGTTGATAGGTTAACATGTATAACCGTTGTTTATTAAGTTCGTTCGTTTAAAGTGATCGAATAATCCGACTTCTAGCGTCCTCTCAAATACAAACTCGTTCGATTTTCTATTTTTATTTCTCAAGTACGATAGAATAAATCATTAAATATTCGCGTGACAAAACAATTTTGTTTCCTTTCGGTTGACAATTATACAATATCTCGTAATTGAAATGAAGGCAAAGAAAAAAATAAAACTTGTAGGTTGAAGGTTACTTTGATTGAAACTAATTAAACACGAGAATTTATTGAGTTTTCTTTTTCTCTTCTACATACTTCTTCTTTTTTTTATATATCATAAATGATTACCAGATGATGAATCCATATATCAAATAATCTACTCTTCTAGAGTTTCTAATCATGGATAATGTCTGCAATTTAATCTGTATATTATAGTCTAGACTAATTATCTCATCGATTCGTTGTTTAAAAAAGAACTTCAATCGAATATTCTTGTATGCATATATACATATATGTGTATTTGTCAAACCATTCTAAAAATTTCTACCTGTTATATCGGTATCAAAATAAGAGCAAAAAAACGAGAGAGACAGAGAGAGAGAGAGAGAAAAAATGAATATGATATTGATAGAATACAAACACTATTTGACTTGTTATTCAGACAAACAGAGAAAGAGATGACACGAAAGTATTTTCAAACGAGAGGGACACTTTAGAAATTAGAAAAAGAAACAAACGAGAGACATGCATGAAAAATCACAGACTAGCGCAGAAGAAGAAGTAGAAAATTGACCTAAAAAACAGCTGATGTCTGTATATTTTTTAATACAAAAAGAAAACAAGAAGAATTTGGGTTTTTTTTCCTCTAGCCCGGATCATTGATATTTCGTTTAACAAAACCAAATCGTCGTCCGAATCGACGAAATTTTGATATGATTTCATCTTGCATTAATTTAAACGACATTGCCATAACAATCATGCCAAATAATAAAAATAGTGCGCACATAGCTGCTTTGCCTGCTTTCGATTCGGTCACTGTACCTTTGCCGGGTACGAGATCGCCGAAGCCAATCGTCGTAAATGTAATAAAACAAAAATAAGCTCCATCAAGTACATGCCAATTTTCCCATTGAGCAAATAATAATGCACCCATGGCTATATACAAAGCAAGTACAGCTAATGTAGCTACGATCGGCACGTGACGTGAGTCTTCGGCTTCGGACTAAATCGAAAAGATGAATAATAAAAGACAACAAAATTTGACGTTTTTTTTTTACATCAGTCTGTTCGAAACTTCGACGTGCTTGTTCTGGCAAACAATTTTTCAATCGACTACCGCAAACTAATCGATAGGTGCAATTGACCATTTTCGAATAACCAGAAATGAATGCATCGGCTAGAAGATCACCTGTATATGTTAAACACATGAACATCAACGGTATTCCAATCATTGCATAAATCTAAATTCAAATTGATTTTCAATCGAAATCAATCAGTTTTACTTTTACCATCGTTGCTATTTTGCCTTCAATTGTTTTCGGTGTTATATTTCCGTAGCCAATTGTTGTTATGACAGTTGCTGAATAAAGCATTGCACTAGCAAATGTCCAAACTTGTACTGTATTCTGTTCTTGTTCTTGTCCTTGTCCACTTCCGTATTGAGTTTTTTCTTCAGCACCAAAATAGTGTAATAGTTCATCATCGACATGATCTTTCCATAGTCTTTTTTCGACATCAATTTGCCAACCTATATTTTGTTCGTCGTGCCGTGAAAGACCACCGCGCCAGAGAGCATATTTCAATTCAAAAGTTTGATTTAAAACACGATTAAATTCTCGATGTGCATGCTTATATAAATTATCGACCAAATCTTGTCGATGACGTTGTTTCTGTTCTAAACGTTTCATTTCATATTTCGATTCAATAGCATCAAAGATCAATCCACCAAGAATAACATAACCAACCACAAGACCACCTGATACAAACAAAAAACACGAAGTCAATAGCATACATATGATTATTATTTGTAAAAAAAAAGAAAAGGAAAATAAGTCAATCTACCTAAGCCAAGTTGACTAAAAGCGACTTTTGAAACAGATCGTAGAGCATGTTGAAATTTTTCTTTTCGTGTTCGTTCAATTGATAAACTATCAGTAACTGATTTCGAACCCGATAGATTATCCCGTGAATCATCATTGAGTGTAGCATTGGGAGAGAGTAAACCTAATTATAAAATGAGTTTATGTCAAATTTGAATATGTTCTTTTCTTTTTTAGTTGTCTTTTATCATACGTTTATGTTTTCGTGCCGGTACTGGAATGTCTCCTTCTTCATCAAATGAAAGAATAGGTGCTTGCATACGTTCATATTTCGCATGACCTGGACGTGTTTGTGATGCATCAGCAGATCGATTAGGGAATTTGAGCTACAAAAAAAATATATATTTTTTTTTTGATTAAACAATCAAAAGGTCATATAATTAGATGTTAATTTCTGTTCCTTTTACTAGAAAAATAACAGCAGCTGCTAGTTAAATTAACACCTTGTAATGTATTATTAATATCCAATCGATTGTTAAAAAGAAAAACAACAATATCAAGTGCTTGATCATATCAAAAGAATGTTTGTTTTGCCTTTGAATTAATCTACCTAACAAAAGAGATGATACAATGAGTTGTATCATCAATTAAAGTTCTGTCAATGACGTTTTGTTATAACATGCGAACGCGAAAGAAACTGTCTTCGCTAATCGATTAGATATGACACATTTCAAACAAAACCTATATGCATACAAATAACTCTCTCGCAGTTTTTGTTCTCTCTTACATACTCTTCCTTTTTTTTATGATATTATACATACATAAAACTAAGCTAAAGAAATATAAATAATACTGTCGAAAACAGCCCGTCGATTCTATCAACATTCTAACGTTAATAAAAATGATCGATGAATGCAACTGTGGACAAGATAATATTTAATGCACTTGACCGTGTATCTCGGATAGAATATACGTATGTGTATATACTGTTGGTATATATACATATGAATAAGCAACAAAAAAAAATAGATGATCTTTCTACCTGAGTATTTTCATCATCGTTATTTTCACTATGATCACTATCAATCGTTTGAATTTCATCAAGACATCGATTTTGTGTTGAACGACGTTGTGGAGAAATAGGTGGATGAAGAGTTGGACTTTGTAAACTGGAGACACTTGGACGATGGGGTACTGCACTTGAAAGTCGCTTTACATGTAGCCTCGTGGCAATCATTGCATTGGACGAACGTAATCATAGTTTCATACGTTCACTATGATTATAGAGATGCTGAGTTTTTACCTCATGCGTTGTTGTATTAACCTCAATGATTATATT
>ERZ778020.1284-NODE-1284-length-22810-cov-4.222105_pt1 | contig 22810 bp, 30 predicted proteins | sample MGYA00375750_ERZ778020 | MGnify/ENA primary metagenome ERZ778020 (study PRJEB29350, sample SAMN05389818) | bioreactor metagenome | isolation source: Ammonium sulfate bioreactor | place: South Africa: University of Cape Town | collected 2014-03-17 ...
GCTTTCGATGCTTCGTACGCGGCATCATTGATTTGATCGATTGTATAACTACCACCACCTAGTTTTGTTTTTCACGATTATATTCGAATTTAAGAAAATCAATCGATTGAAAACTTACTGCCAATATGAACATCTGGTTTACGAGGTGGTGGTCGACGTAAATTCGGAGGTAATTTCGCGTTTTCAATGTGCCATTTTTCTAAACATTGCGGTTCATGGATTTCAATCGACTGTGTTCCATATTTTCTTCCGCAGACATAGCATAAAACATATTTCGGCATAGCTGGCGGTTGACCAGTACCTCCCTGCAACGAATTCATGCATTTCAACGTGTCAGTAATTTAAATATCTCGCTATTGTTCGATACATACTGGTGCATTCTTATATAAATAATCGTAATCACCATAACCATAACCGCCACCAGCTGGCTTTTGTTGTCTACCAGCATTACGTGTTTGAGATGACGGTGGTGATTCATCGTCATATCGATTAGCTGGTGCTCTAAAACGATTCATTTGTTTTTTAATACTTTAATTAAGTAGGTCATTCATACCGAGCCATCGGTTGTGACCGACTCATCGTCGATCCTCCATTTGAACCCGTGTTAACAGGTGTTCGACCTGTTGTTCGATTATTCGTTGTTGTTGCTGTCGGTCGAGCAGCTGTAGTAAAATTAATATTAAAAACCTCAAGATTTATTCATTAAAAACAATGGCTGCCTACCAGGTCGGACATTTGATCGGCCGTACATCGTTGAAATCGGAATGGTACTTCGTTAAAACTTCATATGAAAAAACAAAGCAAAATAAATATTTCTTTTTCTTTCTTTTTATCAATAAAGAAGAAAAAGATTTTATTACTCTAATATACGTATATATAATATGACGAACAGATGATAATCCGATATAAATATCGATTTAGGTCATCTGTTGCCATGCAACTGCCTTGAGAATTTACTTTAAAAAATAGTTTCAAATCGAAAATCTTCAGATTTCGTCTTTATAAATACGATTAAAAAATTCAATAATTTTCTTTTTGAAATTCTATTGTCTCAGGAGAACAATAGAGGACGCTAGAAAACAATCGTATTACACATTTGAGTAAAATGAATGCATAGGTTTTGTTTTCAATATGATATTTGCATTTATATTTTTCTGACACATGTCTACTTTCGTAGACAAACGTTGACATTTCGAAGACAAAAAAAAAAGAAAGAAAAGTTAATGTAAGACTCGAAGATATTTTCATTATAATTAAACAACAAAAAAAGAAAAGAACTTTTATTTCATCTAGATAATTACTTGATTATGAGAGAGAGAGAGAGACCAAGCTAAAGAAGTCGTATTCGTTTTTGATGATGTTTATTTTGTACACAAATGATTCGCACTTGATCGATATATTTACTTATGTTAAGTATTATATTATTTGACTGTTCATCAAAAATGAAAAGAAATCTCAATCATATGCGCATATAAAGAAAAAAGTTAACATTCGATATGCACATAGTGCAAATGCCACTTTCAATCAATTGCCTGAATCAATGTGTCGATATGGTTTCTATTCATTGCATATGCTATTGTCGGTTTTTATATTCACTTGTTGATGATGACAAGTACACATAAATAACAAGCAATCTCATTTGTTATCGATTTTTATCCTAACGAGGCATTTTCTCTTCGGTCTTGCCTAATTATTATGTATACATTTATGCTTCACATTCTCTTTGCTACGCGTTTTTTCTTCTTACTGTTTCGATGCCTATCGTGTCGTAGAAGCAACTACGCATGTTCTTTTTTTCCTTCTTTCATACGTATGTATCAATAGAAAGAAATGTCAGAGACAAGGAAAAGATTATCTTTATTCATCAATTGTTAATGAATATAAGTATCATTCCTTTTTATTCGAAGAAAGACAAACGGGACATCCCTTCATATTCAATAAACAATATTTACATCAAACAACAAGTATGTATTGTTGCTACGGATTTCTTTTTCAAAGCAAAAGCAAATGATTGTATAAGAAAAGAGGAGAAGAACAATAAATCTAATGTTTCTTTTATTGAATTCGTTCATTTGTTCACTTTTATAATGATTCTTTTATTCGTTTTTTTTATTCATTCATTCATTCAAGCGCGCACACACACAAAAAAAAGAGGAGAAATATAATTTCATACAAAAATGCAACAGATGCCATGTAAAGTGACAAATTTATATATATACATTACAGGAAAAAAAGTAAGCTCGAGAGATGTATGAAAAAGAAAAAAAACGAGAGTAGTAGTATAGTAGTATATTTGCATCCTGCCGTGGCAATCCACTTGAACTCGAATTGTATACGAATGCAAAAAAAAACTCATTTTCTCTTTTTAAGTTATTCAATCAGTTGGCTTTTACCTCGAACTAGTCGTGGTTCTTTTTTTCTTCTTTTCGCTGCATTTCATAATTTTAAAAGGTCGATTTACTATTAGAAATAAAGTAACATATTTTCTCGTTTTGTTAGTCGGATGTTTTTGTCACATCTGGTTTTTTGTTAGTAAATAAATTGTGAGAGAGAGAGAGAAAGACTACTCGACGTAGTCTATTTCTCCTAATACAATTTAATAAAAAACATGCACTCTGGTTTATCTCGTGCAGTTTTGTCCAATCTCCTTGAGTATACAAAATACATCATCATTTAGTTGATGATATCTAAACTGATTGATCCTTGTACAATGTATCGTCAATGACTTAATCCGGAGTAAACGACTTTTTTTCCTACTTTCATCAAGTCAGAGAGAGAACGAGAACAAAATTAATGTTCATCTCTTCTCAACGCGTATATATATACACACACAGTTGATCGAATGATTAATAGACATACGACCTGTTTGATATTGAATGAAGGTTGTTCAAATTTTCTTTTCTGTTATCCTTGATTCGTTTTCAATGTATAAAAAGGTTTCTACTATTTTAGATATTCAGTGAATTTGTGACTTGTTTTTCTCGATTTGGTGATGAACATGTCCGGTCAACAACAAAAACAATATTCAAAATTATCCGTTGCTTTTCAACGTAATTCCAACGATCGATCGTTTCACGAAAAGAATGCTTCGAATTTCCGACCTTTAACCTATCAACCGAAGACCATTTATTACAATAGTAATCGTCGTTATCAACAACAACAACAAGAATATCTCTCACAAACGTCAACACGTCGCCAGAAGCATTCATTTTATCCGAATTCAGATCGAATAAATTATCATTATCAACATCAGTCAATTCGACCATTAATGGAAATCAAAGACAATCTATTTCTATTGCATCATCATCAACAAAAATCAACAAATACAAATGACAGTAACAACAACGACGACGACGAAGGCGATGACGATGACAAGGAAAGCATTAGCTCGTTGATATCGAAATTGAAACAACCGAAACAACGAGGTCAATATCGAAATCGTAAAGCTGAATTAGATTGGGATCATGCGTTTGATTTGGATTTAATCGATCTTTATCCGACTCAACCCGATCTCGATCGTTATTCTCTCACTAGTACACTTAGTTCAAGTGATCATTCATTTTCATCGATGTAAAAATTCGAACACATTTTCTCACTTTCTTCATGGTGCTAAATCTTCATTTCTTTTTTTGTACATTTTTATTATTTCAATTTGAAAAAAAAACAAACAAACAAAACAACGTGAATAAAAAAACACACTAAAAACTAATTATCACAAAAGCAGACATTGAAATGCACTAAGAAATTCATTCTATCACAAAGATAATTCATTAACATTTGACGAAACTATTCGAACTAAAAGATTCATTAGATCGTATTGATTTTTTGTTAATTCATCACAGCCAAGCGATTGTAATTTTCGTTTTAAACATGCTTGAAATTTTGTTCGTAATTTCAATAGATTTTTATTGTTATTATCGATTAAAATCGTTTCATAATCATGAATAAAACCGAATAAAATCAGAACAATATCATCGATTAAACTCGAATATTGACTAATAAATAAGCCTTTAGACGAGTGAATTAATTGATCACAAATGGCAAAATGAAGTTTGCTTTCATTGGACAAATATAAACGAGTTAAAATCGAATTACTATCGAAATTCACCAGTTCATTTCGACTAGAAACGAAAACGAAATGAATTGAATCGATTTCTTTTTCATTGATCTTACGTTGTTAACCAATGTTGATCGTACGTGAGTAGATTGTGTGGCAAACAACGAAGGAGAATCGCCTGAATCAATGGCCAACATGTTGAATTCTCATTGAGATCGACGATTTCATTCGAATAGAAATATTTCGAGAAATTTTTATGATTCAAAAAATTTGTTACAAATGTTCTACAAAGGAAAACGAACGTGATCAATTCAATGGATGGATTTGTCATTACTTAAAACTATTAATTTGTTCCATTCGAAAGTATTTTAAATGAAATTTTTGACAGAATTCTTTTCTATTCACCGATTGAATCCATTGCTAAAGAAATTATGTGAAAATAGATTATGAAATCAATCGAGTATTTACTTGATATAATCGATAGAAAATATAATGATCTGAATATTGTTGATTTGAAAATTGTTCTTTTATATTCAAGAGAATCTCTTTATTTGCCGTTGATTGAACTGAAAAAAGAAAGTGAAGAATTGTTGTTGTTGTTAATCTAAATTTGGGAATATTTACAAGGATCGCCGATGGTTAATGTCGAAATAATGATTAAAATTGGTTCGATACATTTAAAAAAATATGCATAGATAATCATCATTGCATATCGTAATTCAACAATTGGCAATGCAAGACAATAAGCTCCGAGATCGACGAGATCTTCCCATTTGTCGAATAGATCGAGGTTCTAAAATCATTTCACGAATTCAATTATACAAATCATTCAAATGTAATGCTGACTTTGAGTTGAGTGATTCCTGCTCGAACAGTAGGAAATGGAGGTGGATACGGTAGTTTTAACATGAATTCAGCAACGGAACAATTCGTCCAAGCGAACAGTTTTGCTTGCATGATATTCTCCTGAAAGAAACTCTTGGTAATTTCAAATTTTGATTTTTTGTTCAATTACAAGTAACGGTTGTCGAGCCATTTCTGAATGAATATTTTCGTTGATTTTTTCACCGAATAAATCTCGTGGATAAACTCGATAGCAGATTCCAGTTTTGGCTCTTAAATTATCAAACAAAAAAAAATAGAATCTATTGTTGGAGAATCGAATTTCTTCGTACCGAGATTTTCTCTCATTGGCACTGATTTGATTAATCCAACTGTATTTCTTTTCGAAGACAATTCCCGTGTCAATAATAGAATTAATCGTATGAAAAGGTACGCCTGTTTCGCAATTTGCATCACATAAAATCTTAAACAAATCGTTGATTTCTACAAATCAATTCAATCGAAAGAACGCATACAACTAATCGAGATTGAGCCGTATTAATCATTTGCCATGATGAAGAAGTCAGTATCACACAAATCTCGATTTTAAATCTACAGAAAAATGGTTTAGTCGAGCTTTTTGAAAAATCGATTTTTAGTTTACTCGTTGGAATTTTCGAAGAATTCTTTCATTTTAAAGATCTCATCGCATCCAGGCAAGAAAACGAGAATATGATTTTGAGCTTGTCGTTGACAGATATGTCGAACGATGTTGAATATGAGTTCATAATCAATAATATTATTACTCTTACGAGTTTGAAGATAAGATTTCATGAGATAATTGCGAGTTGGATTCGAATTTTTTAAACATAAAATTTGTTCGAGAACAAACGAGTCGGATCTAAACAATGAAATGACTTAAGATCTCAATCGATTATTTCGTTTTATTGTTCATGCAAATCAGCGCATGCAGAATCAACTAGATCTTACCAAGAATTTCTTAATTTTTATAAACAAATAAAATGTTAATTTCTCATTGAATTCAATGATTTCTACTTACACAATCGATGATTCGAGTAAATCAATAACTTCATTCGTCGCATATTTTCTCGCCAAATCAATCGCTGAATAGTTCTTCACACAACGAAGATTCATCAATACATTGTCGGATGCTAACAACTGTTGAATACCGTCTTGTATGCTCCACATTGAAAAGCACATTAGCGGAGTGAGAAGTGTCAATGAATGCTGATAATTACATTGATTAGGGTTGTCGAGAAGATATTTTTGTAAGATTTGAAAATCTTCAATGAATCCGTTGATAAAACAACGAGCAAGAAGATTATTGAGAAATTTTTCTGTTGCTGATAGATTTTCTTCCTGAAAAAGAACAAAAAAAAACAGAAATTCGAATCATAATGAATTCGAGAGAATTTTACTAATCGAGAGAGATGTTGCAATGATTCTGGATAGATCGATGTGAATTTCCCGTGATGATGAGACGCTTGTTCAGCGAGATAACACCAATGATTTAATAATTCTAAACCGAGAGTTGCAATTGATAGGCAATGATTTTGATCGATTCGTTCGACATCGATTAGAATATCATCGAGAAATTTCTCTTCGATCTCGTCGGATTTTATTTCAACTAGAAAACGATTTTATTCATCAATAATATCGAATCGAAATTCGACGTACTTGTATAAGTTGGAACATTGCCGAAATATTTCGTTAATGTATCATATTGAACATTACTTTGAATGAAAATTATTTTTAAATATCGAAATTTCGCTTGTGAATCTTTGAGATAAGCTAATAACATATCCAATGTATGCGATCGTTTGTGTACATCATCGATAATCAAATGTGTTAACGAAGATTTCAATAGAAAATCTCCGCTAATCAACGTATGCAAAAGAAATTCATGCGTAGTCACAGTAATTAATGACGTCCATTGAGTTGTCGACATATTTTCAAATGTAAAACAATCGATGGGTTGAGCAAATCGCGATGCTAATGCATTAGCTGAGAGATTATTCGAACAACTATGTAGAATACGAATAGGCCATTGTTTATCGAAGTATTCATTGTTGATATATTGAGAAATCTAATTGAATAGAGACGAATGAATTTTTTGAAAACAGAAATGGTTATCTACTCGAAGAGATTTGCCGATGGCTGGTGGACCATTGACGAAGAGAATTTTATTTGTTTCGATTAGATGAATGAGATTTTCTCGAGTTGATGTTTGATCAATTGGAAGAAAGTATTCATGTGAAAGAAAAGTTTCATCTGGTATTCGAGCTTTCGAATCCGATGATTGACAGAGAGGATTGCCAGATCGAAATAATGCACAATAAAACCAATCTAAATGAAAACACGTTGAAAAAGATGAATATGTAAGACTTCTTTTTTTTTTGAAATAACCGTTGAGAGATGCAGGTGTTTTCTGAATTTTTGCTTGTAGAAGATCGTTTTCTTCGGATGAGATTGGAAATGTTTGAAGATACGTATTCATATCTTGAATAAGTTGATTGTTATTCAATGAGAATGTGAATTGTTTTGGCAATTGATTCGATGAATTTGATGAGATAGCTTCAGTGGGAAATTTCGAAACAGTGATCAGTCGACATGCGCCACGACTAAAAATGATTCGAAAGAAGAAAAATTGCAACACCCTCAAAATATAATCTCTTACACAATGGTTCGACAGAGAAGATTTCGTTGCTGTGCTTGTTGTCGAACGAATAATCTTTCGTGACACAATAATGACGATGGAAATTCGAGTTCAGTAGTGATTTTATCATCATTCAGATAATTATCCAGCATTTGACAGACGATTTCACGAACTGGATTGGATATTTCTAATTTCTATTCAATATTCATTCGTTTAGAAAAAGAATTCGAAAGTCAAATCAATTCTTACACATCCATTTGGCATCTCGGAATCCGATTCATCATCACTCAAATAATCAACCAATGAATCCTTTCGATAGGATATATTTGCTGAAAACTAAACAGAGAATCTATTATCGAATATTGATTCATCATGATCCAACAGACTTGATCTTCTTCGAGACTTGTGTATGTGTCCTGATCATTGAGATTGATTTTATTCGTCTGTTGTTTTCTTGGATATTGTTGATGATGACGCATTCTACTATCTAGAAGAAGTTATTTATCTATTTATTTGACTGGTTTTAGTTGATTGGAGAGAGAAAAAAAAATCTATCTGACAAAATTAACAAAGATTTCTATTCCAATGATTTGATGTTGTTCATTTGAAATGCATCCGTAACATACATTGAGATTTCATCTTCAATCGATTTCTAAAACATAATGAAACATTTTGCGATTGAATAGTCAAGTGAAACGTTGGCTCTCTTACAAGTTCATCACGTAAACTATCGACTTTCGTTGTTAAACTTTCGATTGTCTACAAAAAAAAACAAGTGAATATTATTCGAAAACAGCTTTTGAATAGAATCTACCGGCTCATCACACGGCATCCAATGTTCGATATGTTGCTTTATTATTTCATATTCACATTTCGAATTATCCATTTCCTACGACAAAATTTTCTCTTTTTCAAACAGTAAATTTGCAGACAAACTTTTTTTAATTTTTCAATTTGAGTATGTGTCACCGATGGTGTTGTATTTATATCAAATGATTGCAATTTATTTTCAATAAATTTCATTTCTGCCATTGCTGTCATTCGTCGTGATTCGTATTCGTCCGAGATTTCATTTTGTTTGTTCGTTATTTTCTGTTGTTTTCTATGAAATAAAACAATTTTTGAAATTTATTCATCGACAACACTCGGTGTTACTCGTTGAGAATTTTATTTAAGCTATTCATTTCGACGTAATGCTGTTGAATTGTTGGCAAGAGAACATCGAATGTATCCAAACGATTTTGTGTTATGTAGAAAAGATTTTGTAATTTCCGTAATTTCAATAGGAATATATCGCCGTTATCGATTTGTTTCGAATCGATTTCTAATAATCGACTGAGATTTGTGATTAATTGCAGATTGGAAATTAATTGTTCGGTATTAAATGTCGATGAATCACAGTTAGGCATCTGAAATTCGATTGCAACAAATTAATTACTTCAATTTTTTTTCTTTCTTTCAAATTGACAAAGAAAACAACAACAAAAAGTATCTGAATTTTTGTTTAGGAATACGATTCATTGGCAAGAAAACGCAAGACATCGACGAGAAGATAAGGTCTAGAAATGCAAACAAATCATTTCGACTGATTATCGAAACGATATTGAAGATTTTACTGTGTTCGTTCTAATTGTTTCCATTGTTCAGTGGCGAATATTTCCTTGCTAAATGTTTTGATAAATAAAAGTAAATTGTCTTTTAACAATTTCGAATTGTAAATATTCGCACGAATTAACATTTCTGCAGCTGTTTCACACGTAAATGTTTCGATTAATGTTTGTATACATAAAGTTTTCAGATCTTCAATAGCGTATTTATCAGCAGCATAGAGAAGATCCAATGCATGTAAATCTAATTGTTCAACTTCGTGACAATAGATGAATCTTAACATTTCCTGACAGATATCTTCGGACAGATCAGTAATTTCAATGAGATTCGAATGAGTTTCAATCATATCCGAGAGAAACATCCGTTCGAAAACTTCACTTGCCAATGAGAGAATACAACGATGAACGGCAAATTCTCGAGATGCAACTCGAATTTTAATATCCGAGAATTTGCCTGTTTGAAATAGTTCTTTAGTCAACGAATGTTTGGCAAGTTTGTCATTGACATAGAATCTCGAATGTTCATGTTGACTATAGAGAATAATTCGGGCGAAGAAGACTAAACACGGACTAGAATTATATTGTTGAGTGCAATCGCTTAATTCTTTGCTTGTAAATGGATCGAATATGTAATGATCGATTGAATCGAGTATGTCGCTCATTTTCAATAAGCGCGTCGAGAAATTCGCTCGAACGAAGAATTCAATTCGAAATTTATAAGGCAGATGTTTTTTTAAACGAAGAGTCAGATGATATAACATTACGATCATGTTTTGTTCGCGTTCGAGAGTAAGAGATAGTTGAAAGCAATTGTTTAAATGAACGTAACGACGATCAAGTTTATGTTCGAATGTAAATATTGAACTTTCGAGACATTCGTCTTCATAACAAAGCTGTCAAGAAATGAAAACCAATTAGAACAGAATCGAATTTCAACGAGAAATTTACTTTGGTTTTCGTATTAAAATCATCGATTACCCATTGATAGGTAAATGAAGGTTCGTCAATATTCGTACTACCATTACGAACTTTAATTAAACGTAGATCATCGCATCCTGATGCGTCACACATAGGACGTATTTGAAGAGTTATGGTCAATGACGGACAAGATAATAAACGATCTCTCGACGATGAAATATAGGATTTTAAAAAATTTGAAATAACATAATTCCCTTTTTGGAAAATAAAAACAAAGTTCGTTTTGAAAGAATCGAATTTCATAGAGATTTACGTTTTATATCAAAAGATTCGCTTGGATCACAATAGAAACTTGCGTTTGACCATGTATATTTGTAAATTTCTTCGCCATTGTATTCACATGTAACAACGACTTCAGCTTTAATCGTTCGTAATTTAGGCTAGAAGAGCAAATCTCAAAATGAAATCCACCGATTTCTTTCAATCTCTTACTTTTATCATAAAAATATAGAATTTCACAAAAATGCTATTTCGTTCACAATACGATGGGTACAATCGCATAATCCAACTAATTCATCAAAATTTTTAGTTTCATTCAACAAAAAAAATACGTCTGTCTACCTTGTCGAACAATTCGTACACGGAAATAATTCACTCGTATATTCATCTCCATCGCGACTATGTTGAACGTTTTTAATTAACCAGTTATGTTTGATTTCAACAGTCGGATCAGCAGTTGATGCCTGTTGACAAGATCGTAGTGATTGTGTGCTGCTCGTTGCCGACGTCGTTGTTGTCGTCAGTGATGAATCAAATGAATCACCTGACATTTTCTCTTTGATGTCAAATAAAAATCATTCGTGAGATACAAAACAAACCGACTGCTGAACGTTCGTTTGCTCTTAGAAACGCTTTTTTTGTTATTTCTTTGCTTTGAAAGAAAAGAATATTGAAAACAATTGGCTAAATGAATCCGCAAATCAAATCGAAGTTTTCGATCCTTTTCAACAGCTGAGAATTTCTCGTTCATTGGTCGATTTCTTTCTATATCTAACTGTCAAATAGAAAAACTACTATATATATATAAATCGAAATCAGTCAGTCTATAGATTCTTCGTTATATCTATTGTTTGATTCACTTGTATAAGACATTAGTCAATATGCCAGTCCAACGTGGTCTTGCACAAGAATGTCAACAACATTTTCAAACATTGAATATTTATGAAATCTTTTCACTCACGAAATCAGCTAGCGATGTTCAAAGTATAGATTGCGCCGTTTTTTTTTGTTTTGTTTTGTTTATCATCTCGCATTTGTTTAAGTTAAAAAAGCCTATCGACAATTGGCTCTTCGTTATCATCCTGATCGAACGGATATCGATCAAAAGGAAGAGGCGAAAACGAAATTTCAAATTATCGGCAAAGTCTACGCAATACTTTCCGATGACGAGAAACGAAAAATCTACGACGATACCGGTAGAGAAATTCATCATCAACAGAATTCGTTTTTTTTCAATATTGGATTTTTATTAAGGTGCATTGGATGACGATGATTTAGCCATGGGCGTTAATGATTGGTATGATTATTGTAAAAAAATGTTTCGAAAAGTAACAAAAAATGATCTGATCGAATTTGAAAACAAATACAAAGGTAGAAGAATGAAGAAAAAGAAGAATGATTGATAATGATTTCGATTAGGTTCTGACGAAGAGAAAAATGATCTCAAACGAATTTATCTTGAAGTTGGCGGTGATATGGATCAAATATTCGAACGACATCTTCTCGCTTGTTTAGAAGATGAAGATCGTTTACGATCGATGATCGATCAAATGATCGAAGACAAGGAAGTACCACCATTCGATGCCTATACAAATGAATCCAAAGCTAAACGAACAAAACGACATAAAAAAGTCTCGTTATTCGTTTTGATTTTCAGTTTTTAAACATGCTGTTGTCTTTTAGTTGACAAAAGAAGCCGTTGAAGCTGAAAAATTAATGAAAGAATTGAACATTGGCAATGATGAAGCGAGTCTTGAACGTGCAATTCAAATGCGTCAACAACAACGCGCCGGTTCGAGTTTCTACGATCATCTTCTCGAAAAATACGGTTCGAAAACGAACACTAAAAAACGTGCTGCCAATTCGGTCAACAATAATAAATCGAAAAAAGCATCGGCTAATCGTCCCGGTAAACGAGCTGTTAAAACCGATGATGAAGATGACGATGATGATGATGATGATGATGATGAAGAAGATGGTGATACAAGTGAAACATTAACCGATGAAGAAGATAGAAAACCTAAACGACAAACAGCAGGCAAAAAACATGGCACAACAATGAAGAAAACTCGACGACCAGCAGCAGTAAATAAAAAACGAAAAGTCTCGCACTGAAAACATTTATTTTCGAAAAAGTAAATAAAACACGAACAATCAAGAGATGTTGGTATTAATATCTGTAACGATAGTCAGATGAAATCAATCAATCGAATATTAGTTTTTTTCCTTCTTTCATTCATTTATGTGCATTCTTTATTCATGAATAAACAGACGAAATATCGATGTTTGCTCGTCTTTTTTTTTTGCTTAATCCTTATTCAGTTTCAATTTCTCGAAAGATTGAAATGACGAGTTAATTCTTCGATTTCAGAACGATTGAGTTTGATTAAATGATTGATTTCTTTGTTGTTTTCATTCAAACAAGCGAGATAGACTTGACCAACGATCGGAATCTCTATTTGAGATCGAAATATTCCACGATGAATATCACTATTCGCAGGACAAATACCTTCGCCAAGCTGAATACAAGATAAATTTTAAAAAAATATACATTTCCTATTAACAAACATTTACTTGAGTATAATGAAAATCAATCATTGTATCATAAACTCGACCACGAATTGTTCGTAGATCGTTTCGATCGAATTTCAGTATGTAGTGGTCACGAGGTGGCATAGTAACCGATGAACGTCCTCGTTGAACAGAAATAAGTTGACTTATAAATGCAATTGCAGATTTAGGAATATATTCCAATGCTTTGTCTTTGCCATGTTCGACCATTATTATCCAAGAAAAGTGTTCTAATCAAATATTATGATATTCCGAGAGACGATCTCTCTCTCTCTCTCTCTTTTTCTATATATACTGTTCGATCTGACATTTGATTAATCATAGACAACAAATGACAACGAAAAACAGAGTGAAATTGATCGATGAGATCAACAGAAATACTTCATATAGATGATATGACGAAATTGATTGATTCATTGAATGTGATTGTGTTCGATCGCAAAAGTATTTTTGAATGATGCAAGGACTTCCTTGAAAGTCGAGATCTTACCAGAACTATTGTTGAATATACTTGAAATAAATGAATAATCACAAGGGGAACAACTAGATAAAAAGATTTCAAGTAATTGATGATCGCATTCAATGTAAGAGAAAGAGAGAGAAGCTTGAAGTCTAGATTTTTTAGTACAAATTTTCTAGCTAATCCAAAATAGAAGAGTCACATTTACTTAACCGAAACATGACAATTGAAAGCAATAATCAGGTTTTATGTATCGTATTCGTCGTTTTTACTTTTCTACTTTTTTTCTACACATCACGCAATGTTTTATTGGCTGATTTGTCGTTTTTTTCTAGACATGAAATCAGTGTTATAGTTTCTATTAGAACAGAAATATATCTTTGTTAACTCTCTGATTTACGATTCATTATAGTAGAAAACAGTTCTCATGAGAATGTCACAGGTAATAATTAATTAATGTAAAGAATGAAGATTTATTTCGAATATAGGTCGTTTTTTTTTTGTTCTATAATCATAAAGACAAGAATCGGTTAATTTCCATTTTAAAAATTCAGCTGAACATTGTCACAATCTCTTATTTAAATTCAAAACGGAAAACGGAATCGGATCTATCTGCGTGTGTTTTTATTTTTCTTGTTGTTGTTGTTGTTGAGAGAAATGAGCATCCAACTCAATATCCGACATAGTCGATTTCAATTGATAAGCCAGTGAAATCCAAGAAGGAAAAGAAAATAGCATGGTAGTACATACTAATTTATATGACCAACAAACACGCACAGACCTCGTCCGTTCATTGCTTTCAATGACAAAAAAAGAACTGTCATTATGCATATCCTCTTCATAGTTTTTTTTTCATTTGTTAACTTGCTTATGTTTGCATAAGAAGAAAAAGAAAATGAATCAAAAAGAGTCGCCCGCAACTTTGCTCACACGTTCGCGAGGAAAAATAAAGATCACATGTACATTTATACGCATTAAAAAGCAACACAAGGCAATTTCGTCGAATTTTCAAATGTCGTTTTTTTTTTCTTCTAGATTATTTGTTCAATACTGATTAGTTATGTCACATGTAAGGTTATCGATACGTTATAATTTAGATTTGTGCTTCGTTTTCTGTTTATACTCTATAATTATTTTCTATAGAATAAAAAAATACGCAAGTTAACTTCCAACCAAATCAAAGGTAAAAAATATCGAAAACTTTTCAATTAACAACGTATAATTATCGAGTATTCTATTACATAGAACTTCGACAGGCATTTGATCTTTTCGATACTGATAGCAGTGGCGGAATTTCAGTATCGGAATTAAAACAAGCTCTATCTGCCCTTGGCGTTAATGTAACAGATCAAGAAGCTCGACAAATATTTTCAGCAATTGATATTGATAGTGAGTAATAAAAACAAGCATTTAAATGCATGACTAATACATTCTATTTTGGTTTCAGAAAATGGTTGGTTGATTAATTCGACGATGAATGTTTTTTATTAATGTCCTTGTGCCTTTTTCTTTCTGTTTATACGTACGCTCAGGTCGAATTGAATTCGAAGAGTTTGTTGAAATCGTTGCTGATTCGTATTTTAAAAAGTTTACTCGTTCGGAGATTCTCGAAGCATTTCGACGATTCGATCACAATCGTGATGGATATATCGAAGCTGATGAATTGAAAGCAATCTTATCAAAACTTGGTAGAAATTTCTCGAATGAAGAAGTACTCAATTAAATGTCTGATTAATTAGTCACAGATTTTGTTTTTGCCTAGATTCGTCGGATGATTGCACAAGTCGATCGAGATGGTAATGGGAAAATATCGATTGAAGGTAAGAAAAAGAAAACGACACGCATTTTTGTCTTGTTTTTCTTTTCTTTTCTTTTTTTATAGAGTTTGCTGCACTTGTTGAAAGAGAATCTTGATAAGAGCAACAAATTTATTTTCATTAGTTGTTGCTGATCAATGAAAATTAACGACGATTACTGTCTATTTACATTTTGTATTTGTTCATTCTTTTTTGTGTTGTATTTTGCGTATGTGCACTTGTATAATTTTTTCAAATTGACTGATTAATAATTGAGTCTTCGGATCTTCTATCATCAGTTCTTTTTCCTTTATTTATAAACGCATTCTTTGTTCTTCATGTGTCTTATTATTTTTCTTTTCTCTTTCTCAACTCATATGAAAAAGAATACAGAACAGGGAAAAAGAAAATCGTAATGGATTGATGAATGAATGGACGCTTTAACAATATATTCGATAATAGCAATACGTAAAAAAAAAGAAGAAAGAAAGAGAGGGAAGAAAATGACGCACATACATATATATATATATACTAAATATACAAGTATATATATGTATGCGTGGAAGTTTTTTTCTTTTTTTCGCCCTGTCAAAAGGAACGAGGTCGAGAATGCATAGGAAGAGCGAATGTAATTCATTTTCATCGTCTTCTTTCCGTCTGTCATACGCAGCCGTTCTCATATTGCGTACTGTTATCGTTTCGGTCGGGCCAGAGGAAAATATTTGACTTCTTTTCTTTTTTCACTCGTATGTTTAGTCATCGCTTCATCTCCCATTTTCTCTCTCTCTCTCTCTCGCATCGACTCTCCTCTTTTTTTTTGTTGCTTTTATATTTGCATTAACCACGATGACAACGAATTAAACAACAACAACAACAACAACAACAGCAGTCTACAATTTGTAAGCATATATATTTATTATCAAACGCGTGCTTGTTTATAATCAATCTAAAAGAAGCAACAAGTGGATCTTTATTTGCTTCGAGCTCCTGGTACAAAAGTGTTTTAAACGAATATCTAAAACAAAAAAAACAAGGATAAGAACAGACAAAAATATAGAAAAGATAAAACAAAGAATAAGATGAAGTTTCAACGTCGTATTCTTCTTCCACATTCGCCAACCTATCTCGAAATGGAAGAATATATAACTCCGTCATCGTCACGACAATCAGGTAAATAAATAATTCATAGGAAAACAATTCCTTTCTTCAGACACGTATAAACACATTTTCTTAGTTTCAATAACCGGTTCTACAAGTGATTTAAGTGAAGTCGGAAGCGTTTATTGTCTTTCATTATCAATAAAAGAACGATCTGACTCGTTAAATAATCTTTTCAATATGTCTGAAGATAGCAGATCGTTATCAAATCTAAGTCTAGCGTCTTATTCACTTTCTCAACATTCCTGTGAAGCTAGTTCATTGGCAAATCCAAGTAATTATGCAACGTTATCACCCGTCACGATAACAATTCCATCAACAATTGTCAATAATGAAGGAGAAAAAGTCTGCCGGAAACAATACAGTTCATCATATCGAAGTCTAACCGAAGAACAAAGTTCACCAGTTGTTACACGCAAATCAAACTTAATGACAACGACAAATTCACGTCGAAGCGGTGATTCAGCACGACATTATCATTTTTGTTCGACAAATCAAAGTGGAAGTTCGTCAACAACAAGCAGTCAGAAAAGTTTTCCCGTTAAAACAGCTGAAACGGTTCTCAATACGATTGGTATTAGTAAAACATCATCAAATGATGATCTAACTGATAAATGTGGTTTAATTACCAATGATGATGAGGATGAGGATGAGGATCAAAGCTTTTGCGAAAGTCAATATGTCGATAGTTCGGATGAATATGAACTCGATATGATCTCATCAAAACAACAGCAATTAGGTACGAATCAAACAGGTCGACGTTTAAGAAAAACTGTTTTTAATAATGTCGATCGACTATTAAATTCATCCAATAAACAAATCAAACTTTAGATACAATCGAACAGATTCTTTTCGCTGTGATTTGTTCATATAAAAATCTTCGTTTTTGCTGCTTTCATGTTTTTTTTTTCGTTTTGTTGTTTCGAATTATAAATTTATTGACATTGCAACAAAATGATAAGATAAACATTTATATATATATATATATATATGTGCATACTATAAGATATGTTTTTGCTTTTTCTTTATGTGAAATCCATTTCTAGACAAAAAAAGAATGACAACGAACACATCTACAACAACGAGTCAAGTGTCAGATTTATCTTATATTTCAAAGCCAATTGGTGATTTATTCGGACAATTACCAGACGATGGGAATGAATTTAAGAAATGTTTTTTATCCGAAGATCAAATATCATTTTACAAAGCGAACGGATATCTAACTCAAGTGCGTGTCTTAACCGACGAGCAGTGTAATCTTATTATAGATGAATATCAAAAATTTCTCCTATGGAACAAACATCACGACAATGAATCCAACGGAAAGAATGATGAACATCGTTTAGAATTTCCTGAAAAGGATCTTTTACATGAATACCATTCGAATCAAAGTACAGATCCGAATAATGTCGTTACTCATATGTTAGGTCATTGGCGAATTTCATCTTGTTTTCATGATTTAATTTTTCTGCCAACCGTAACCGTACCGGTTTCGCAATTACTTGCTGCACTTCATCCGTCGAAACAAACATTTTTGCCAGTACAATTTTGGCATGATCAACTTTTTGCTAAACCACCATCGACCGGCGGTGGTGTAGCTTGGCATCAGGACTATTCGTATTGGACACGAACTGAGCCCATGCAACATCTAACTGTACATATTGCTCTCGATGATCAAACGGAAGAGAATGGAACGATACATTATATTCCCGGGTCACATCTTTGGAGTCGAAATGTCGATGGCAAAGAAATGCCATTGCCAATAACGGATTTCGATTTTAAAGATATGGATAGTATTAAAAAAGTGCTCAATGAAGAAGAACTTCACATGTTTCAACCGTTGCCAAGTTTATTAAAGAAAGGTCATGCGTCGTTTCATCATCCGTTAACTGTCCATGGATCGTATCCAAATCGATCGTCAACTGCACGACGTGCTGCCGTATTGAATTACTTTGCTGAAGGTACGCGTAGTAATACCGATGAGCCACTTCTCCGAGGTATACCAACGATTGCACGTGGTCAACCATTACAAAGTCGCTTTTTTCCTGTAGTTTTCGATCCAAAATGGTTGCATTGATTTTTATTTATTTTTGTGCTTAATTTCTGCATGGTAATCTAGTAGTGTTTTACCTTTCTCTAGTCTTATCAACGAATGCTGTTAGATATATTCTAGTTATTAATAATATTTATAAATATGCTCATGATTGTCAATAAACAATTGCAATATCCCTACACCCATAATTAGATACATTAACAAATTTCCTTTAGGCTATTTAGATGATTTTCTTACATATATCTGTTCGGTTTATTTTTGCATGAATTATTTAGAAATTAGAGAATATACTCTTTCATAACTGTTTCGAAATCTCGATCGGATAATTGAATAAGATTCTCGATTGCCGTTGAGAACGAACTTATTTTTCTATTTTTTATCCGAACAACTGAATCATTGAGGCAAAATCGTATTTATTCTATTAAATATACCGAAAACAAAACTAAAGAAAACGAGAAATTGGTTTTTAAATTTTTATTTAACAAACCGAAGAATAAAAAAAACAAAAGACATTGCGAACTAGATAGTCTAAATTAATTTAAATTAATACAAACAAATAAAAACCTGGAGAAAAGAAAGAGAAATATTGGTTTTGACAGTTGGACTGATCAATATCATCGATTCATCAATTTTGTCACGTTCAATCAACACCGAAATTTGAAAATATCCGTCTGTCAAAATGAGATAGAAATAGAGAGCGAGCAAACGAGAGAGAGAGAGAAAAATTAATGCACAAAGATTATTCCATAGGATCAAGTGAACAACGACGACGAAATTCTTGACCACGTTCATGTATCCATTTATTTCCTACCCATTTATTACCAATTAATACTGGGCATGCTAAGAAAAAAAAGGCAAAAGAACTAAAGAAATAGAAACATATGAATAATACATACCAGCATGTCGAGTTGTATAATCGCCTAAATAACGAACAATTAATGAATAGAACGAACAATAAAGAATTTTTACCTTCGCCAGATGCATACAAATTGTACCAGAAGGCAGCACTACCTTTTTTCGGTTTTACATGACCACCTGTCGATGTAAACACGGTTGCACCACCTTTTTCGACATCACTGAACTAAAATGCATAAAAAATTTGCGTCTTTTTTTTCGAAATTCGATTCACATCAATTGAACATACATATGTCAACCATGTAGCAATACGATTGCCTTAGAATGAAATAAAATTCAAATATTTATTATGAAAAGAAATCGATTTACCAGCACCGAAACTTGTAAACGCATCTTTTTCTGTTTTCTATTGAACAAAAATCAAAAAAACGAATGTTTTTCACGAGAAAATCTTTGTAACTTACACGTGCAAAATCAAAGTGCGGTTCATAATGACCACCAATACCATAATTTGCAACCTAGAATCCACGGTCAATCGAAAATAATTAAAATTTAACGACATACTTGAAGGTCTTCACTCGATGAAGCCGTCATACTTAAATTCGTCAATGCTTCGATCAAACGACTTAAACGAGCAACTGCCGGTGCTTCTTCATCTTTTAACCAGGCGCTGAAAACAACAATATATCATCAATCAATAATCTTCTTTTTATTTTTCTTGTTCATGCAAATATTATATCTAATCTACAGACTACTTGATACATGCAGAGGGAGAGAGAATAAATTCATCGTTACGAAAACACAACAACAGTTTGTACCTTTTGCTCACTCGATAGCTCGCTGGCTCGAGTTCAGCTGTTTTAGGATTTTGTACAACAGCACGTTTTAACTGCAATCATAACTCGTTATCTCGAACAAAACAAATCGATTTGACCTACTCGTGGCAAAGCAAGTGCCTTGATTTCATTAATATCGTTATCGTTGATGATATCGTGATAGAGATAGAGAACTGGCTCGTCTAATAATTGTTCTTCTCGAACAGGTCGTAAGATTAGATACGGATGATTGTTATGACGATAACGACAGAAAAGTTTGGCTTGACGTTTTGGACTTAACTAAAATAAAGAAAAGTTGATCTCATTTTGTGTTGAATCATTATGTTTACTGTCGATTCTGTTTGTCGACAAAGTGCTTCGTATGTTTCTCGTTCTTCGAGGTAGTCTTTTGGTCGTTGATTTTTAATTTGTACATTTTCGTTTTTAATGACTGTTGGCAGTGATTTCAAATCAATTGAATCAAAATCTGCATTTGCTGTTTTCTCACGAAGTAATCCTAAATAGTATTCGCGATTGCCAAGAGCTCGAGCATGATTCGGTGCTAAATTGAATCAAAAATATTATCTAAATCGATTTAATTTCTTCGTTTTTCTCACCAATTGAAAGGATTTCATCGGTTATCGATAGAGCATGTTCGATATTTCCTTGCTAAAATCAACGAAATCTTCGTTTAAAATTCCTTCGAACACAATAAACGACGAAAAATAATCGCTTTACTTGAGATGTCGCATAGGCAAGATGATCGAGAATATTGATTTTATTCACGATCGTATTATTCGGTTCGCTATTTATATGATCAAGTGCTTCTTGCATCCACAGTAATGTATGATAATAATCGCCATTCGTATAGGCGATACGACCCAAATCGTAACATTCCAAGGCTATTTTTTATCAAAATAAGATTATGAGAAACAGAAAGTTTTCATTCGATTGATCTCACCGCTTAATTTTCGAGATTTAAATTTTGTGCTAATTTCTCCATTGGCAAATTCGCTTGTATTTAGTTTATATGTATCTTGTAAACGCATCAATGCAACAGCAGATCCTATTCAACGAATTTTAAAAGAAAATTCTAAACTATTTTCATCGAAACTATTTACCTGTATAATCTTCGAACGAAGGAAACGCCCAATTATCGCCCATTGTTTTTGATATATCTATGAGAATTCGATTTCGGTACAGTTCTTTTTTTTTCGAGAAAATCAATATCTACCAGCTGATGCGATTTCTTCGATAGCATACCAATCGACTGTCAAATGTTTGACAAATAAATGTGCGTTGACAGGATTGCCAAAATATTGATCTTCATTGCCTTGTGCTTGACGGAGTTCATCTTTGATCACATCGACAAATCTTTGTTTTTATTAACAATTATTAGAGAAACAAAGGAAAAACAAAACAAGTACTTTTCAATACGATCTAATCGGTCATATTCTTCTTTGAGATAGGTTTCCAATTGTCGAGCTAGTTCGACTTCGGTGTTCAGCAGATAGGTTAAATGTGTTGTTGACGTGAATGATTCACTGTGAACAAGTATCAATTTGATAAGAAGGAGATAAATAACGTGAATTATAGACATTTTTGAAGTCATCTACAATAAAACTACAGCGGGTACATCTGTACGAGAAATATATCAATGATGTAAATAAGACAGGGTAGGGCAAGAGTTCAACGAAAGATCGGTTGATAACAAGAAGAGAATATTTGCCCTGTTCTGCCCATCGAGAACAATCTCGTAAGTACACTACCCTTTTGCCCTTCTTATAGAATTTTTCCAGAACAGAACTAAGAAAGAATAAACATATGGATAGGTTTGATATGGTAGAGAATCGGTCGATCAACAGTTCTATACTTGAGCGAGACAGAACAATTTTTCTATTGGATAAAACTTGACAAATTAGCTGATAAAATTTAGCCTCTGCAAAGATGTTCAATTAAGTAATTGCAAAATTAATTCGCAACACAAAATAATCTATTATTAATGATTATTCCAAATTGTGAAAGTAATTTCGACATTTGTAAAAAAAAATTACAATTCTCGAATGTTCTCAAGAACAATCATAAAGAAAATAATTTCCTTTCATCGAGATATATGGAATTTTTCTTTCTCATTCTCCTTTATCACATTGTTCGGCGTCATTGTCAACAGTCATCTCGTGACGTGGAGAACGTCCATTTACCCATTTACTTATTGCCGTCAGGTGATTCATAGCTAAACAGCGTATATAAGCAAAAGCTTTTTCTCATTTTACTTCATTCTAAACGCGCTAAAACAACTCGTTATTTATTGTTTATTTCTCATTGTACTGTATAAAAAAAAGCAATCATGCAAATTTTCGTCAAAACTTTAACTGGTAAAACAATTACACTTGAAGTTGAACCAAGTGATACTATCGAAAATGTCAAGGCTAAAATCCAAGACAAAGAGGGTATTCCACCTGATCAACAACGACTCATCTTTGCCGGTAAACAACTCGAAGATGGTCGTACTTTGAGCGACTATAACATCCAAAAGGAAAGCACGCTCCACTTGGTCCTTCGATTACGTGGTGGTATGCAGATCTTCGTCAAAACCTTAACCGGTAAAACAATCACTCTCGAAGTCGAACCTTCGGACACAATCGAAAACGTCAAGGCTAAAATTCAAGACAAAGAAGGTATTCCACCTGATCAACAACGTCTCATCTTTGCCGGTAAACAACTCGAAGACGGCCGTACATT
>ERZ778020.1305-NODE-1305-length-22444-cov-3.991335_pt1 | contig 22444 bp, 18 predicted proteins | sample MGYA00375750_ERZ778020 | MGnify/ENA primary metagenome ERZ778020 (study PRJEB29350, sample SAMN05389818) | bioreactor metagenome | isolation source: Ammonium sulfate bioreactor | place: South Africa: University of Cape Town | collected 2014-03-17 ...
AATCGAATAAAAAACCGGTTATTACTGCGAATATTCAAGAACTCGAATCGATTTTGAAAGTCGAACGAACTCGGCATGCTCATTGGGTGGCGATCGATAGCGAATACCTTCGATTCACGCCCGTTCTCACGCCGCTTCTACTCGCCAACGAAGCCAAAGCAGTCGAGAAAGAAATCAAAGAAATTCAGATTGTTTTCAAGGAAATTCATCGCGAAGCTGCTGAAGCGGCTTTACTCGAATCGAACGACACGATTCGATATATTCGTCGACGAAAGACCGGAAATAAACGACGTTCGATTCTTGTCAAACGTCGAACCGGTCTTTCGATGCACAAGTCCGATAGTCTGATAACGAATGACGATGATGAACATTCGCAAGAATATGTTTCTCGTCGACGAATAATCACGCCGATGAATATCAACGACGAACAAGAACAACAACGACCACCGAGCTCACCGAAACTATCGTTTAAACAGCTGAAACTCGATCGGTTTATTCAAATTGTTCAAAATGAAACCGAACAAACATCGACGGGCAAGATCGAGTCTATTCAAGCGCTCATCGAAGAAACACTTTCGCCAGTTAAGGTTCGAATCGAATTTCTGTTTTGTTTCGTTGTTGAGAAATGATTTTTTTTATTTAGAATTTATCCGAGGAGATCTCGACGAAATCAATACTCGTTTCCAATAGTGAACAATTCGAATTTTAAACTACTCTCAAGATCCTAGCGTCAGATTTCATTTCATGTTCATAATGTAGATACAATTTTCTCGTTTTTCTTTTGCTCTCTCACTCAGGGATTTTTGTTTATTTATATTTCTTTAATAAGCGCGTCAATGAATCTATATCAATCTTTCTTTTTTTTTTGTCTTCTTTTTCTTGCTCATAGTTATGTGTGTCAAATGAATGTATGCGTTATGTGAAAACAGTGTTTTGTTGTTTATTATCAATGAAAAGAAATAATAATAATGATGATGATGATAATCAGACAATTCATAGATATTAGCATTCATATTCAAGTTTCCTTTCTTTCTTTCTTTTTTTAAATATGATGTTGAATTGTGTCAATTCCATTATAATAAAAGAAAAACAAGCCAAATAAATCCAATCGAATTTCTTTTTTTTTTATTAAAATGTTTTACAACCATTCACAGCTAATCGAATAGCGTAGAGAGAAGTCGTTGCACATATGTAGAGAACATTACGTTTAACTCCACCACCAAAACATACGTTGGCAACTATTTCTGGGACACGAATTCGGCCGATTAAACTACCGGTTCGACCGTCATAACATGACACACCTTCGCCAGCACTTGTCCAAATATTTCCAAGTGCATCAACACGTAAACCATCGTAAAGACCAGTCTGACATTCAGCAAAAACCTCGCCACCATTCAACGAAACACCATCATCTCCAATAGAAAAAACACGAATATGTTTAGCTCCATCTTGAGGTCGATGAGTTCGACCAGTATCGACAATATACAAATGTTTTTCATCAGGAGAAAATACTAAACCATTCGGTTGCTCGAAATCACGTGCTACGACATGTAATTGTCCATCTTTGAGACAGTAAACAAAATTTCCTCCGATTTCACTTTCGCCTCGATCGCCTTCGTAGTCCGAATCGATGCCATAGGTTGGATCAGTAAACCAAATCGAATCATCCGATCGAACGACGACATCATTCGGACTATTGAACCGTTTGTTATTCTCAGCTCGATCGATTAGAACAGTGATCGTGCCATCGTGTTCAGTTCGTGTGACACGTCTTGTTTGCTGTTCGCACGTTATCAAACGACCTTGTCGATCGACTGTATTTCCATTGCCATTGTTCGATGGCGAACGAAATATACTTGTCTGTCCATTGCATTCATCGTAACGAAGAAGAATATTACCGGGTACATCGGAAAATATCAACGAACGTTGAGCAGGGAAATAAGCGGGACCTTCGGACCAAATTAAACCGGTATGCAAACGTTGAAGTGTTGCTGTCGTGGAAATTAAACGACGAAATGAATCATCGTAAATTTCAAATATACCGATCGACTTTTCGGCTGACATTCTACGGTTATTTAGATAAACAACTATTCGTTTTAAAAGTATTTATATGAAAACAAGGAGAAACGAAGAAGAAAAATGATAGTCGAAATGCGTATCAAATATCAAAATAAATTTTTGTCAGTGTGTAATAAAAGTATCTTGACATTGACAGACAGATTTATATTCTCGAAAATAAAACATCATAAAAGTTCGATGTTTCTTTTTTTTCCATTTCGAAACGAAATCTCAATCCTTTTTATTGAAGTTCTCAAATTCAACTATGAAACTTTCGTTTCAAATAGATAACAAACATACAAAGAAGAAAAAAAATGTGTTATCTCAGGAAAGCACCAAGTCATCATGATAGATAACTGAAAACGAAATGTAGATATATATTTAATCTATTTATTCAAACGAGATGTAACAACATTTGCACTTTTTTGTTGTTGTTGAAAAAACGAATGTCTCAATACGAGGATTCAATCAATCGATACGAAACATACACTACGAGTGGTTTACCAACACAACCGTTACTTGGCCGAGTCGATGCATTTCCTAAACCAGCACCATTATCTACTCGACTTATATGTGAAATGATTGGCACTTGTTTATTCGTTTTCTTCGGTGCAGGTGTTGCGACTCAATCTCAACCTCAATTTGATGTTCTACCTGTATCCGTAGCTCATGCTCTTACAGCCATGTGGCTTATTTATGTATTTGGTGATGTTTCAGGCGCACATTTCAATGCCGGACCAATTATTGTCGCACTTATTGATCGGAAATTAGGTTTAATCGAGGCAATTGCTTATTTATCTGCTCAAGGTATTGGCACGATGATAGCTGGTGCTTTACTTTGTGCAATTTATGGAACAAACACAGAGTTAGGTATACCTTGTCTTAGCAGCGATACTAAAGATTATCAAGGATTTCTTCTTGAATTTATTTGTACAACTATTCTTTCATTTGTTATTAATTTCACAACATCATTTAACACACAAAAAGAAGCAGCATTTCCTATTGGTTTGACGGTTCTCTCGTGTTTCTTGCTTGCTGCTGGTCGTGATGGTTCAGCATTGAATCCATGGCGTTGGTTAGGCCCTGCTGTTTTCTCGAATAGATATGATAGCTATTGTTGGATCTATATTATCGGTCCTATCGGTGGATTTATTCATGGTTATATTATATTTCGTTTATATAGATATATTTGGCAATCAAGCTGTTGGAATTGAAAAGAACATGTTTTTCTTCAAAATCTAATTGATTGATTGACGAATAAATAAGATAACTAAACAAATGTTGTATGTTGTTGTCGTCGCGAAGGTGAATATCTATATTCAAGAGTTTGTCTTTCATTTGTAGAACAGATTATTCGTTTCCAGTAACGTTTCAGTAATCGTCGACATTGTCGACGAAATGCTCTCGATGTACACAAATAAATATAAAATGTTGATGCACTATTAATATAAATCAAAAATGAATATGCAAGAAAAGTTAGAAATCCTTCGATTTCTAGACGATCTACTGTTTTCACGGTATTTCTTGTTACAGTTAAATATAATGTTTGAATCGGATAGGGTAATGTCGAAATAAAATAAATACAAACTTCACAAATTAACATTACAGTTAGATAGTAATCTTTTCGATGATTATGATCGAAACGAATAATATTCGGACGAATACGAGCATGTATATGTCGAAGATTTCGAATTGTTAAACAACCGAATATAATCATTAATGTTGGAGGTAGAACACCAGCAACCAAAAACGAATAGATGCTATAGATAAGACTGTACTTGCCGAAAGCAGTACAACGTTGAAATTTAATCGTTAATAGAACGAGAATATGTGAGGCACTAATTGGCCAGAAACAAGTGAAAAAAATAATCAGATAAATGGCGATTTTCGGTCGACCGAATCGATGTAAATATTTCGAACAAGATGAAACAGCAAAACGATCGATACAAGCGAGTACAATCATCGATCGACTGATCATTAACGATGAATGAAGAAGATATAATCTTAATTTACAAAAAACAATCGATGTTAATTCAGGATTCGGATAATCCAATGAATATAACGTTGGTATAATACCAAAATTAAGAGTAAATATATTCATAATCGACGCCATCAGTAAATAGAGTGAACACGAATTTTTTCGATGACTCAATTGACAGAAAATCATTATATTGAATAGATTACCGAAATTACCGAGAATTAAATACGTTGTCATACCGTAGCGTGTTAGATATCCTTGAAAGCTAACTAACGTCGACATGTTAGTAAAATCAACTTCAAAATGTTTTGTCATTCAACAATTGTTAAATTGCGACCAGTTTGAGCAAATAGAAAAGGAAGAAAACACATTTTTTTTATTAATATCCGAGAGTAGTTTCAAAAAGATAAAAAAAAGCATAATATTCAACACAATAGTTTTGTATTAAATAATTTCTAATTAGAGAAAAAAAAGAATCTTTTCTTTTCTGAATAATTTCATATTCAACAACGTAAATCATATCTCTGCAAATATTTTTTGTTCTCAAACAAGTCATGTTTTAGTTTTCTTCGGTAGATCGTCAAATGTTGATCTTTCATCATTCATCGATTGGTTAGAAATACATCAAAATGAGCACTTAAAAACAAACGTAGTAACAATTTTCTTTTTTGTTGGTTTGTTATGGCTATCAAGGTAAGTAAATTAGTAACAAAAATGACATTAAGATTTTAACCCGATTAGTAAAATTCTTTTTTTTTGTGTCGTTCTCTCAGTGTTCTTTTTTTCGTTGTTAACTATATCTCAAGTATCTTTATCAACACACGTACTTAGAGAAAAATAATTACTAAAAAAACAGCACATGCATCAATAGACGAAAACTAAAAAAATTCAAATTGAATCTACCGAGATATCTCAATTAATTTCTCAGTAGGATAAAAAACACGAGTTGTTTTCTTTTTTATATAGGCACAAGAAAGATTTCTTACACGAATGCGGTACTTTATTTTCTATCCTCCAACGAAGTCGATTCGATTAATCGATGTACCGGAAAATATTCGTGTCGAAGATGTTCTTCGATTGGTTCGCGAAGAATTCGGTCTTAAAAATGAAAATGACGCACGATCCGAAGCATCGATCGTTCTTAGTTACAATGGTTTTGATTTAAAACCCAAATGGTCCTTAACTGATCTCGGTATTCCATCGGGTGCCATCATTCGATGTATCTATCGAGAACAAAAAGCAGCTGAATTGTACATTCATTGTGGATTTAATAAACAACTTTTGAAATTATTCGATACATCGATTACAATTGAATCGACAATCGGTTCGATAAGAAAGAAAATTGCCGATCGATTAGGTTTGCCATTGAGTGTTTTCTGTTTGGAGAGTTACGATGGTAAACAACGATTTTATGATCAAATGAAATTAATCAATTATGATATTAAAATTCACGATCATATTTTTCTTAAAGTTTGGAATGGTTACGAGAAATTTCTTTGTTCATGTATTCGAGGTTATGTTGAACAGTATTCACACGATGATCTGACTCGGCATTATCAAACGCAAGTTGCGTTACATATCGCTGCTTTTTATGGTCATATGGAATTAGCACATTCTGTCATGCAACATGGTGCACGAAGCGATCGACCTGTTGGCGAACATCCGTCTCGTCAATGGTCATTCGAAGCTGCGGCAACGGTTCTTCCGGATTCACTTAAATGTCCGATTCATATTGCTATCGAACGTGGACATGTGAAAATGGTCGATTTATTTGTTCGAAATTCGATCCTGTGTACGCAATGTCCAGATCCGATAACAGATTATTTACCATTTCAAATTGCACTTCGTTGCATGGCAAATACGAAAAGCAAAGAAGAAAAACAATGTTTCAGTGAAATCTATTTTTATCTTCATGACAAACAATTTCAATTAAAAATTCCATTGAATGCTAATGGTGCATACGTATCGAGTCTTTTGACATCGACAGCAGCGAATAGTACTGTACATCGAACAGGTGCACATCATGTCAATGTGTCCTTGCCAGTCTATTGTCGAATAATCAGGTAAATCAATAGAAATAGATTCTTCTATTTTGTATTCTGTGCTTTGTTTCAAACAGTTGGCATGAACGTGCTCGAGAACGAGTTTGGAAGAAATACGGTGGTCATTTTCATACGACACAAGCCAAACGTATCTATCCAAACAATGGTCTACTTGGTTATAAAGTTCTCATCGATGGATTCAACAATACATTCGACGTACCAACTGAACAATTGCAAAAGACAACCAACGAAAAATCTCATCGTTATGTTGGCTATTCCGATGAAGAACGAGAGAAAATCATTCGAACGAAAGCAGCTATCAAACAATTAGCTTTAGACGAACGACAGCGTGCCAAACAAATCGCTGCTAGTAATCTTCAAGCACGTCGGCAGCTTCTCGCAACTGACGATCATAAACTTTCCAATTCCACGATACAATTTTTCGAAGGTCTATCAACAGTATCTGATCTTTCGAATAGTCAAATTCTTTCAAGTCTTTCGCCACTTGATTTAAAAGCAAACGATCATTTAGTTTCATTAGAACTCATCAGTCCAATTCAATCAATTGAAAGTCCTCGAAAAACGAAAACGAAAACCAAACGAAAACCTTTACCAATCATTCCAACAGCGATCGTCCAAAAAAACGAACCTACTCTCTCACCACAACAATCAACTGGATTTCAACCGGTGATGTCATCTGTTGATGCTTATTTAATCTCATCAAATCGTTTAGCACGCGAAACCGAACAAAATCAAACAACAAAAAAACGTCAATTGCTCACCGAACTCGAACAATCAACACAACAAGATAAACAATCATCGGTTATTTCGACACAATCCAATGAAAGTTCAGTGCCAATCGAACGCGATGCTATGCTCGATGTTGACTCCTATATTCCTCTGCCAGAACATTCGAATTATCTTCGTAATGGACCGATTAAATCTCGAGTTGACTTGCAAATTCGGCAGTCGACATTTCAACCGTACGAACGATACGCAAGTGCAACGATCCGATCGACAGCAGTCAATTGTTTAGAAGAAGCAACCTTTTTCAAACGAAAATCTTGGCTTCAACAAGTCGAACTTAGCAAAGAAATGATTAAACATCGAGTACAACGACGAATTCATCGTGTCGACAATCAAAAAACTAAAAAACCATCACTAATACCCTTACGTGCACCGCCAACAACACATTCGCAACTGAAAAGTTAATGAAATGAATTGATTTTTTTATTATCTTTTTTTTGTTTCGATTAAAATATGAGAAGGGACGTGCGTTCGTTATATTTGAGAGGGTTTGAGTAACATATATTTGTCTAGGAAAATCAGAGGAATAATATTGATTTATGAGCATGTATGACAAACTAAACAAAAAGTTAAAATTCTTATTTGATTTCAATTTCGAAGGAAAATAAATTGATCTTACCGAGAGCTGAGCCGAGTTTTCTGCACGGAATTTTGAAGAGTTTCTTTCGACATCGATTGCATCGTGCACATTCGACATGATAGTATCGTGTGTCATGTTTGAAGGCTTCTTCATCGCCTGTAACCGGTCGAGAACATTTGTCGCAGAGTGGCACACGGCCAGCTTGATCACATTGCACAAGAACGATTTCGCCGAAGCTATTCTCGATATGAGGAGCATGTTCTTTGCCGTGATAAGTTCCGACAACATGTTTCGAACAGGTTAAACATTGAAAACGACCGTCTAACATATCGACAAAATTGTGACCTAGAAAATCAATCGTCAGTAGAGGAAAAAACCACGAGTCTAAATGTAATTTACCATCAGGAATAACTGCGCTACATTTACAACAACTGAAAAATAGAAAGAATTAGTTGACTCTTGGGAATTAAAACAAAGAATTCGTACCGAAAACAGTCGCTGTGATAATGTCGTTCTTGAAATCGTTTTGCTTTTGTACCCGATTGAATCTTTTGATTACAAATACAACAACTAGAACAAAAAAAAGATTATTAAATAGACTCTTTGTTGTTGTTTTTTTTCATACACAGGTGCGAGTGCATTATTGCAATTTTCGCATTGAAATTGATTATTCGGCTTGGGATAGAACGGTTTGCCAGCTATTGAATTGCCGCAACTTGCACAGCAAAAACAGTGAGGATGAAAATATCGATTTTGATACGTTTGCATCGCATCTCTCGGCGTGAAAACTTGACCGCAAACTTCACAAAATGTTTTCGATAACGGACGATTAGCTGCCATAGTTAATCAGCGAAGAATTTTGAGTAAGAGAACCAACAACAAGAAGAAGAAATACGCAAATCAGCACTGACACAACAAGACGGAATAGAATGAATCCAAACGAGAAAATGGTTGATATCTATCTATCTTCCTTTTTGAGTGGGTGGTTTTCCCTTTTTTTTTCTTCTTCTCTCTTCTTCGTTACTGTTCTAAGATATACGCAAACAAGTCGATTGCTGTTGCTGTTTATTCTTTCATTGCACCCTGAAATAACTCGAGCTGTTTCTTTGGCTGAGATTAGCACAGCAGCAGTACTGCGTGGGCAGTAGTCAATCGGCATATACGTATGATTAATATACACAACAGATCAAATGACACTTTACTAACACACCTTTTCTCACACTAAAAGACAGCCAGAAGATTTTCTACGGTTCACGGTGTTTATGAGACACCAAATGTGTTTGTAAATTATCTCGAAGATCATTGTTGATGACAGCCAAACTAATTATAGATAACAGAGAGAAAAGGAAAGAAAATAGAACGAAATAAATCATATGTAGAATGAAATGTAAATACGAGCTTGTTGAAGATATTGACGGAAATCAACATGTTCAAATGACGTTTAGTAGATCTCTTGTAGAATGAAGAAGAGCATGTTATTAGAAAGAAAAATATACAGATAGCCGTGGTTCTATGGTGTAGCGGTTAGCACTTTGGACTTTGAATCCAGCGACCCCAGTTCAAATCTGGGTAGAACCTGTTAAACTTTTTAAATTTTTTTTTCACAGCTCTTTGATCGTATATTGATAAAATAAAAAAAGACTTCGACAATCATTTCATTTTCTAATTTAAAAGAATAAATGAAATATTACGAAATCTATCACCATTTCGTGCTAATGAATTTCTTACAAAGCAATTCGAGAGAATATTCTTTTTCAATATCGTTTACATAGAAATGATCTCATAAAGAAGAATAAGATCAATATTTGACGAAGCTTTATATGTAAAATTGTGCTACTACTGATTATCAGTTTCTCCTCGAGGAGGAATTCTCTAAGAAATTGACGCGCCATCTGTCATTCATCAGATGTATGTAACCATTATTAATAGAGGCAACGGCTTAGGGATCAGTGCAAATGCTCATTGACAATGTTGGATGATAAGAATTGAATCAAACATTCTTGACATTATACTATTATGGTTTTGTATAAAATCTATTCTCAAGAGCATCGAATTCGTTATTTTGCTCATCCATGTTCAACAGCGATTGTATTTCAAATCATTTGTTTAATTCTAACTTTTCTACCGCCATTATTTACAAGTTATTTTACTAGTGGATTTTATTATAAAGAATTAACTTATCATGAACAACCGAATGTCGTTTTTCTTCGACGATACAATGTGATTATCGAAGGAACAACAACAACACCAATTTTCTCATCATCAGATCCACTTTTAAACAGTTACTTTACAGACTATTATTTACCTAGTTCATTGAGTACGAGTATTCCACGAGATGTTAACAATGATGGAGTTATTGATCAGCAAACACTTAGCATCGAACAATCGATAGATTCAGCGTTGACTCTAAAGAAAAACTTAGAACTTTGGCTCTTTTTTCGATATACATTAAATCGATATCCTACAGCCGATATGGAAACACTCGGACGCATTTTACTTTCTGCACCATCAGCCATATCGAATTACAAATCAGTGACTATCTTTGGACAATTACGTTTCCATCAACGAGATCCGATTTTAACCTATCAAAATATCTCCACTCTTCAAGGATCAGTTATTAACTATACGAATATACAAGCAACACCATCACTCAATCGAATTTACAATGATTATCTATCGCGTAATTATTTTACATCATTTGAAACTGAATATGTTCAATGGTCACCATCGTCATCGCCACCTTCATCGGCATTAACAATAAAAGTTGTTGTTAATGTTGGTTCGCAAGCGATTCGTTATGTTCCAAATTTTTGGAAAGAATTTCGTTGGACATGGATTCAATATGTTACTAGTTTATTACCATTTTATTATTTAGCTAACAAAATCAAGGAATTCGTCTTTAGTAACAAACTCGTACGAACTGTTGTCAAACAATCTTCTTAAAAAAAGTTTTTTTTTGTGTGTGTGAAAAGTAAAATAAATAGAGGCCTATCTGATTTATAACGACATCTAGACGAGAAAGAGAAGGACACAGAAAAACAATACTGCCGACATCCATTTGCTTTCGAGAGAAGAAAAACATACTACATGGATGGATTGTGTTGACGTGGGTTGATAATGATTTGTATTTCGTACGTTTATCCTCATATCGACCTGGTTTACATACTTATTTGTTTTCTCCGACAATGATTCGTCAAGGCTGACGAAATCTGATGCAATACGATTTATTCACATACGTAAATAGTCGCGTTGTTATTTCCTTTTTACTTTGTAGATAAGAAATCAATTTTCAAGAATGGTTCTCGATATTGAATTACTTCGACAAACTCCTAAAGTCGTCTATGACTCTCAAACGAAACGTTACAAAGGCACTGAACGTGTTGATAAAGTCATCGAACTCGATAGTCAATGGCGAACTGTTCGTTATCAAGCTGATCAATGGAATAAAGTCAAAAATCTTTGTGGTAAAACAATTGGCGAGAAAAAGAAAGCCAAAGAAAACGAAGGTGATTCCGAACAACTTCCCAATGATTTCGAAATCGATTTCACAAAAATCACTGGCGAAACATTGACAAAACTAACCGTTACACAAATCAAACGTGTTAGTGTTTTAATCGACACTGAAATCGAACGAACAAAAGAAAATCTCGTTCGAATTGAAAACGAACGTAATTCGACTTTGCACGAAATTGGTAATCTTGTTCATGAATCAGTACCTGTTAGTGACAATGAAGATAACAACGTCACTGAACGAACCTTCGGAGATGTTGAAACACGAAAGAAATACTCGCATTTTGATTTAATGTACATGATCGATGGTTATGATGGCGAACGTGGAGCTCTAGTTGCTGGTTCTCGAGGTTATTTTATGAAAGTATGTGCATTCGAAATTGTCGAATTGAAATTGATTTGAATGTTTTTTCAGGGACCTGCTGTCTTTCTTGAACAAGCTATTATTCAATTAGCATTACGAATTTTAAATGACAAAGATTTCGAAATTCTCTATACGCCATTTTTTATGCGAAAAGAAGTCATGCAAGAAGTTGCTCAATTAAGTCAATTCGACGAAGAACTCTACAAAGTCGTCTGCAAAAACGATAAACCCGATGAATCAAGTGACGAAGAAAAATATTTAATCGCAACATCCGAACAAGCTATCGCTGCTTTTCATCGGTACGAGATCGAGAAAGAAAAACGACAGAATGATTCATTTTTTTTTGTGAAATAGAGATGAATGGATTCCTGAAGGTGTTTTACCCATTCGTTATGGTGGTATTTCAACTTGTTTTCGACAAGAAGCTGGCTCTCATGGTCGTGATACACGTGGCATTTTCCGTGTACATCAATTCGAAAAAATCGAACAATTCTGTATTACATCTCCACGTGATAATAAATCATGGGAAATGTTCGAAACGATGATTGGTAATGCTGAAGAATTTAACAAACAATTGGGCATTCCCTATCGTATTGTTAACATTGTTTCTGGTTTGTTGAAAAGTCAAATGAAAACGAGAAAAGGAATTTGATTTTCGTTGAATAGGTGAATTGAATAATGCTGCATCGAAGAAATTCGATTTAGAGGCTTGGTTTCCAGGCTCGGGTAAATTCCGTGAACTTGTCTCTTGCTCAAACTGTCTCGATTATCAATCACGACGTTTAAAGATTCGTTATGGTGAAACAAAGAAAAATAACGAATCAGCTGAATATGTTCACATGTTAAATGCAACAATGTGTGCAACAACACGTACAATTTGCGCTATTCTTGAAAATTATCAAACGGAAGAAGGTATTCGTGTACCCGAAGTACTTAAGCCACTTATGCCGAAGAGTAAGCAATTGTGTGTTTTGTTCAATTGAAACGACATTTTTTGTTTAAATTTTTAGAATATTCGGAATTAATTCCGTTCGTTCGACCAGCACAAGTTGAAGACGCCAAGGCTGCTGCTGCTCCGAAGAAGAAATAGAAAAGCATCAATTCAATTGATCCTTTTATTTCCAAACAAACAAGAACAGTTATCATTACTATTACTATGATCATTCTTTTCTCTTTTCGTTGTTGTTGTTTTCATTTATTTTACATGTTATACGGTCTATTTTGTTTTGTTCATTTATGAATAGATATAAAACGGCAACAATGAGACTGAAACCAGTGACTGGTTATTTTCTTTTTTGTTTTTGTTTTGTTCTATAGAGAAGAAAAAAAAAACTAGAAAGAACTAAATTAAGAATGGGTTCGTCTCTTCGTTCTCAAGTCTTGAAACATTATAAGAAATTACTCCATACGACTCAAGCTGTTTTTCAAAATGATCCAGCACGAATAGCTAGTGAGTGAATTTCTCCAATCGAGCTATGTCTTTTGCATTAAAATTCTTGTCTAGGTATGACACAAGGCATTCGAGAAAATTTCGCTCATTATAAAAATGTAACTGACGAAAAAACGATCAGAGAAGTATGTTATTCATCGTTTGACATTCAAATCAATAGTATCTTTTTGTTTTTTTCTTAGTTAATTCGAGCAGCAAAAGATACAGATAGTTACCTTCGCCGTGAAGTATTACAAACAGTTCAAACCGGAGAGAATACATATCGTATGTTTATTATTTTTTTTATTTATTTATCTCGAATTATTTGTTTGTTAGGTTTGGTTGTCAAACCATATATGTTATTTGATAATACACGATTGATTCGACATTGTGAAGATGATGAAAAAGATCATCACGAAAAAGAAGAAGAAGAAAAATTGAAACAACAAGGACTATCACCGTGTGAAATAGCTGCGAGAAAATTGAAATAAACTTCTGTCTAGTTGTTTAGAGTTGATCTTAGACTAATTATTTGTCTTTTTTTTTCTATTAAATTTAATTATGTGATTGAGAGGATTTGTCCGAGAATTCACGTTTATCTTTGTGTTCATCAATCTGTCGAGAAAACATGTCGAAAGATTAGATTTTATCTCGCCGATGAACGATCCGATCAAATTTGACATCTCGAAGAAAAGTAATTAAAATTTCCATCGAGACGAAAGGTAAAAAACACTTGTGATCGTCAACTGTTTGTTTCCCTTGTGTATTCATGCAATCAATCAATTCGAAGTGCCCTCAAGGAAGTTCGTTATTTGTATATACACCTTGTGTCTTTTTGTCAACGAGAAAGTACCCTTGACGTCGTCGATCGTTGTCCGACGTCATAAATGTTCAATACATCTATTGCTTGTTCAAAAAAAAACTATAATCAATCGATTTCAATCCTTATCTTTATTACGGCTCATATTCTCTTGATCGAATATGAATTTTTTTTCACCAATACAAAAGTGTGTTCTTGAGACATGTCGAAATCAGTTTTTTTTTCTCGATTGTATAGATATATAACTTATAATTTTAATAGGTTTTCTTTTTTTCTCTTCTCATCATTGTGTTACTTCGTTTTTTTTTCTGTTGAACAACGACATCAATTGAACACACTTATGTAAGTCATGTATCAAATGAATTTGAAATAAGCTATGCTGATAATATCTTCGATTGTATACTCGAGAGAAAGACGAAACGTTGATCTGTTTAATTATTATAATCGTAATAAAAACTGTCACTGTCCGCGCTCACTTTTCCTTTTCTTGCATAGAAAATGAAGCTCGATGGCACGATGAATGTAAGCCGATGATGATGATGATGATGATTGAACAATAAAAAACAAAACTTATGTAATCGTTGTTAAATGTATAATAAGCAGTCGTAAGTTATATTCGAATCTAATTCAGCATGTGATCGAGATGAAGTGAAGCACAAATGATTCTAATAGTTACACAGATAACCGGTAATTAGTGGATAAGCTATTACATGGGGTAGATCTTATTATGCAAAAAGAGCGCGTTGTCAGCCGGCGAATGCCGTTTGATCACAAACGATCGATATTGCTCGAGACTTTTCACATTCAAGTCAAATATAAACACTTTCTTAGATGATGATCTTTCACGTCATTTATGTGTATTTAAGAAGATTTACATACGAGACGAAGAAGAAGAAAACCTTGACATGTATAGAACTTCTTAGATTTTGTTATGTTTAGTTATATTTTATGTCGAATGTGCATGTTATTTAACGGGTTTCTTGAAGGAGAGATAAATATTATAAAAAAAAAAGAGAAAGAATTTGGTGTAATAGTTCTTCATCTTATACTCGTGAGAATAAATCCGATATTGACTAGTTATTCGCCTTGATTTTGAATAAACGAGAAAGCCCATAAGAGAGATACGTATATGAACTGTTTGATTTCTTCGGGTTTTTTATTACAGTTTAAAATAACTCGAAGTCTTTGACGAATCTCAAGAGAACACTCGATCATCACATTAAGAAATTATTTTGTCATTATGTCTTTAGAAAAAAAAGAAAATTATAGACCGGTCAACACATATCAATAATTCAGTTTTTCATAGTAAGAGAATGTTCGTCGTTCTCCCTCTGTTGCACTTGTTCTATTACACTCATCTCGCTGATTACATCGTCATACGATAATACTCAACATTGGTCAGTCAATTTCTTTTCTCCCCTCTTCTTCTTCTTCTCCTTTTACAATTCACATTCCGGCAGAATCATTTGGTAAGCTAATAAAAATAAGAAGAAGACATATCTTCAGTATTATTATTATTATTTTAGTACAATTAGATCGATTTGAACGATTAATTTCTTTATTCATATCTAAATAACACAACATTGCCAACAAATCATCACACCTAAAGGTTATTGGTAGTCGATGTACGTATGTATGTATGTCTATTACGTAAAGAACGAAGAAATCAAGATGATAAATATCATGATTCATTGCTTTATTTCTACACTTGAACATCAGATTTGCTAGGTCGATGAGCAAAGTTAGTTGATGTTCTTTGTTCTTGTTCATCATTTTAATTTATGATTATGTTGATGAGATTAATGTCACAGGCGCAAACAACGACTTTGCCGCATAGTTAATAGGTTTTTATTTGACTTAGAAGAAAAACGCCCGAACAAAAGATTGTCAATGAAGACGGAATCTTTTTCCGTTACCTTGTAATTTTTTTTTATATTCTTTTAACTAAGATATAACGACGGCGACTAACTAGTTTTATATATATATAGAGACATCATCGATTCTCATTACATCATTTTCCTAAACGAGAGAGAGAGAGAGTTATCTGTACGACGTGATGTTATTAAGCTAGACGAAGATTCGTGTTGTCGACTTCTGTTTCTGAGTTTGATCGATTAACGGTAATCACTTTGGTGTTGTTCCCCTTGCTTCTATTAGATTATGACACTCTTCGCTCATCACCGTTTCTATTGATGATAATGCTTTTGCTTTTTATTATTTCTGTATTATAGGATAGAGAACGATGAAGTAGTCAGTCTCTCTATTCATTTCTTCTTTCTTTCTCACAGTCAACAGGAAATGAGAATTTGTGTGTACTGGACAGAGGAGAGAGAAAGCGAGAAAAAGAAGAATTCATTAAAGTCGCGCTTCTTTTTCTTTCACTCGCCTACAGTGCTAGAAGAACAGAGAAAATGTCAGAGTTATGATAGTGAACGCGCAGTGGTCGAACAACAAGGAAGAGTAATGGATATCTGGACAAATAGATATTAGTCTTACGAGTAGAAATAGAAGACATAGTCGTCGTCGTTATGATAGTTGAACTATGCTAGTTTGGGCGGCGTGTCTGATCATCATTCCTTGTGTTATGTTATTCTAACTATCGTCTATTAAAACAATAATAAAGGTAAGACACATGTGAATGAATGATACTTATTTTCCCATGAGATCGATTGAATAGTCAAGAAAAGACAAACTTTTGAATTTTATTTATGAATATTTCATTATATCCCGAGAGAAGAAAGAAGAAGAAAAGGTGAGAATTGTGCAGGCATTTATGTTGACATATGTTTTTTTTTGTAAGAGTAAAAGTCAATGTAATTTAAAAATAGAAGAAGAAAAATCCACCGTGAAGGTTATATACGATCGGAGAGTGCGAGTGCACGATTAAGGAATGTTGGCACTAGTTCTAAATCGAGGATAGAAGAAAAGGAAATTACAAAGTACAGCAAAAGGAAGAGAGAAAAAGAGAATATTGACCACTTAGCCTTGCTTGACTGATAGCCGACACAGTCGAGTGGTGAGGGAGAGAGACTCTCGAAAAGCAAATGATGACCATTAGTGATGTGCAATGCACGCTTCTAATTGAGTTCGTCGAGCGGAACTGAATTGAGAAAAGAAGAGGATGATGAATAACATTGAATATAGATAGGATAGAATTCATAAGAAAATCACCGGAAGCCTCTTTTCAGATAGCTTGTTATCCCTTATGTATATCTATCCGTTTTTTCATTCGAGGTCATATGTCCGTAAGTTCGGTCGTACAATCGACATTTACTGATCATTATTTCTATTCATCACGTTTGTCCTGAGAAAGGCAATGTCTCTTTTTTTTCTTCTTTTCTATTGACATCGAGTAAATATTCACTAGTCAGTCTGTTGAAAAATCAGCGAAAGATCAATATTTTCCTATCAATATCAATTATCGAACAGCAGAGATTTTGTTTTTATTAGTCGAAATCAAATTATGATAAATGATAATATGTACACAATGACATCTTAAATGAAATATCCCGTTAATAAATTATGCGTCTACGGAACATGTCATGTCACTCATCACTCGTAGTAACTAGTCCAGTTTCTCTATTGTCAATCGACAAGCATAACGGATATGGAACATACAACGAAGTCAGTGTAGGCTAGTCATTTCCTTTTTGCTTCATCACCATTTCTCTTCATAAAGAAAGAACAATACGTCAGACATGAACTACGGCATTAATTCTTCCTTTATACTAATCATACCTCTGTATTTATAGTAGCTCTCAACCAACCGGAACAACTCACTCGGACGCACCGACTAACTAACTAACTCGCTCATTCTTCGATGATCAATTTGTTTGACAAAAAAAAACTAACTGAAAAGCAATCTGTTCATCTAATATTTCTATGAGCAAAATTGTATGATGTGCGTCACCTGTACATATACATTTGTATTTCGGTACCATCCGATAGACAGATAGTCATAGACAATTCTTCGTCGAAATACAAATTATAGTAATCGTAATCTTCTCATGTTACTAATGATTATGTTTTCTTCTCTCATGTTGACTTAGACTTGCGCATTTCTTTTTGTGCTTCTTTACTTTTTGATGAAAGACAACGGTAGTTGGCTTCTACGTCACGTTTATTTTTATTTTTTCATTTCAGTGACCTTGTTTAAACGTGAATGAGCTTCACATAATAACAATGCGAATAACCAGCTTCATCAAATTTGTTTTTCGTTCAATTGCTTCTCTTTTCTTTCTTCGTTTACTGTGTCCACTCCAATTTGTACTCTACTTCATATAGCGATTCAAAGTCAATATACAATCTGTGCGTATATACATACGTCTATTGACAAACGACGCGCTGACCCAAAAGGTTAGAGTCCTGCTGCGTCCCTATTCGTTTGACCTTCATAGCTGATGTCTGTTTCGTACACTCGAAAACGTTGTAGTACCTGCTCGAATATGTATATATATACATATGAGAATAATTATTAATGAAAAAAAAGGAAGAAGGGAGGGAGAAAGAAAGAGAGACAGAGAGAAACAAAAATTTCAAATGAGACACACGTCATTCAAATTCTATAAAGCAGGGAGAGAGAGAGTAATTGTCGCTCGTTCATACAACGAGATTAGCCGATCGCCTTCATCGTCCTTGTAGTTTCATTGTCTTTTCCGCACGTTGTCTCTGTTCCATTGACGACATAGTCCACACACACACACACACATACAAGTGAAATGTAGTAGATAATTCAATGTCAAATTAATAAACGAGTCAGAACCAGCCACTTTTTTTTATTCATTCTCTATGTCTTTTACATTCTTGCTTGTTCTTGTCCTTTCTTTAACATCCGCTACCGGCAGCTGCATTTGTTTCAAACTCACTGCATAATCTTATAAGAAAAAACTAATAGTCGAGGGAAAATGCAAGCATAAAAGAGAGAGAGAGAAGCAAAGGGAGGAACGGGATGTTTCCGTCAGAAGCCATTTATATGATGTGATGATAGTATGTAAGTAAGATTTTTCTTTTTATCTGATGCAGTTCTCCTTTTTTTTTAAATTGACTTATGATTATGAGCGTATCGTTTTATCAAGCTCTGAAAAACAACATGCGATCGCTTTTTATTAGCAGCCGTCAGCTGCTGTCTATCAAATCTCTGCTCACACCGGTAGTATCAATACTCGTTAGAAGTCTTTATTCTATTGACAATGATAGATGTCTATTTGATATATTTGTAAGATGAAACAGCATGATTTAAAATGCGTAGAATACTTGTTGAATCTATTAGAGTTTGTTTGTTTTAGTTAGTAGAAGAAAAAATAAAAAACAACAAAAGAAAAGATCAGATAGACTGATAATCAGGTCAAGATCAAACAATGTCCTCGGGTCATTTTTATATCGTATTAATGTTTACGGTCTAAGAGAATCTTTTCGTTATTGTGTGTGTGTTTTTTTCTCCTGTATTCATGTCAACGTAGACGCATGTTATCAGATCTAACCGGACCATTCAACCGGAAGTCGCGCTTACTGACTAACTCATCGCATCATCATCATTATCATCAATTTCTTTTCTTCTTCGTTTCCTTCTGCTTATTTGAACTCCGACTCAACAATTGCCGTCGCTCATTATTATGATATTCGTCAGTTTATACGCGGGCACATACGGATTTTGTCATCCGAAAGTGCACGCGTATGAACATTAGTCAAGTCGAAAATAATGATCCGTCTCTGTAAAAAGAAAGCAAGAGAGAGAGAGAGAAAAGGGCGGTGCGACTGACCAACTAAATAGAGTAGCCATTTATAATTGGAATCAAATCGGTCTTTAATTGTTTTATAGGGCGTGTTTATTACGATAAACATAGTTTATCATTTAAATTTTGTTTTTCTGTCTCTGTTCATAATGAACGGTTCGATGAACGAAGCAAGAATAGGCTAAGGTAGATTTTTTTCTTCTTAATACATGAATACACAAGGTCAGTGTCGCGTGCTGTTTGCTCTTTATGTACGTATGTCTAATTTAGGCGTGAAAGATGTATCTCGTGTGAAAATGAAATAATTCATCTCGAATGTATTTCGGATATATAAATATGTACATCTATATCCATATGTGTCATATTGTCCCTGAACTTTAATTTGACCAGTGGGAGCGTGTATGTAGAGAAATTGAAATTAATAATTCGAACGTCATCGTCCCCGCCTAGACAATATCAAATTTGCGTGTGCATGTGTGTGTCTATATCAAGACATCATATATATATATATTCTTAATCAAGCGATAAGCGATAGTGGTTACATTGTTTGTGTGAATAGATAAATCTTTTTCAAAATAAGAAACATTGAGACACAAGATGAGACGGTAAGAATCATTGAACAGACAGATCTTATTCTGTTGGCATTGACTTATTCTGGCAATTAGAAGAGAGTGCGTGCGGCTGGTATCCTTGAACATCATAGATGTGCGTTCGTTTTTGTCTTTCTTTTCTATTAAATAGACTTCTGGATTCGTCTTTTGCATAATCACTTATTATCCGTTTATGTATAGTATATACGACTACTAAGATGACAGTGTCTGTCTAATAGAGCTTCTCTAGTTTGTCGATCATTCGATCCGATTCTTAAACTGGTCGATGACGGGTGAGTTTAACACTATTTGACGTTTCATTTGTCACTATGAACGTTTGTCGGCTATCGACTGAAGAAAAAAAAATCAATCATGTCTACATCAATAGCTTCGTAATCCTTGTCTTGTCTTCTAAACAACACAAAACACACATTCGTAAGAATATTCAGATGTGCATCTATTCACTCTTCCGGAAAGGAAGTCACTTTGTTGTAGTATACAAATTCGTGTCTATACATTCATCATTCTTTTTTTGTTCTTTAACTTGTTTACAAGCGCTGAATCACAGGAAAAAAGAAAAGAGACATCATCATCATCATCATCATCATCATCATTCACACTTGTAAACTATCGGTCATTAGTTTAAAAATTAGGTGAGCGTGTGTTCAACGAACAAACGATTTGTATGCATGTGTATCTTCGTTTTTTCGAATAAATCGATACAATCTGACTGAGCAGCATCAGTAAAGAGAGAAACAAATTGGTGCGTGACCAGGTTGTTCATTAAAATCTCTAATCACAAACACACCCTCAGCGAATTTATGCTCATACATTCATCTTTGTTATCTCCCCCGGTGATGTCTTTCTTCTTTTCTTGTTTTAACACTAAAGAATATAAAAAAAAACTCTGCATATATAACCAACTTGTTCTTTTTCTCTCGAGCACAATCAGCTTCTCTCTCTTTCTCTCTCATTCATTCTTTCTTTCTTTCTCTCGCTTTTTTTTAGCATCAACCCGAGAGATAGATATAGTTTGATCTTTGTTCAGGTCTTAACTCATTAGAACAAGGATTAATCATATGAACTTACTGTTCACAGTCACTCATTTTTCTTTTCTTTTCTTTTCTCATCTAGATTTAGTTTGACCATGTATTTTATTCAATTTTTACTAATTCTTTTTTATCTTCGGACAATTTCCACTGCCATTCAACGTTTACCACCGATATCTCTTCATGAAGAAAGTCCAATTGGTACATCGATTTATGAATTAAATCGTGTGTATTCATCATCAACAAGTCTATTCAAATTTTCCTTTCTGTCCGATTCAAGTCCACATAATTCTTATTTTATTATCGATTCATTAACTGGACGTATTTCAATAAAACGTATGATCGATCGAGAAGAACTATGTCGAACACATATCTGCAATTGTGAACGATGTATTCTAACATTAGAAATGATAGCTTCGTCTCAAACAGTCGATATACTTTCGTTAGAAATCACCATTGAAAATATCAATGATAATCCGCCGAGATTTCCTGTTTCAACATTTCAAATACGTCTATCGGAAAATACCGACGTTGGTCATGTTTCATCATTTCCATCGGCAACTGATCTCGATTATCAAGATCGAATTGAATATCGAATTGTACCCGTCGATGAAATCAACGATGATGAACTTGTTCAAACATTTTCCATCGTTAATCTTCACACAGAAAATCAACTCGGTCTACGTTTATTAAAAACTCTCGATCGTGAAACACGTTCATCGTATAAAATGAAGATCTTAGCTAGTGACAATCAATTAACAGGCGAATTAATTCTCGACATACAAATTCTAGATTCCAATGATAATGTTCCGAAATTCGAACACGATCAATATCATATTAAACTTCGAGAAAATACGCCGATCAATACCGATATTCTTCATATTCAAGCATTCGATCGAGATGAAGGTTTGAATGCATTAATTAACTATACAATTCTTGCGAATACACCTCTCGAAACATTTCCATTTGAAATCAATGTTACAAGTGGAATTATTCGATTGATTAAATCATTAGATTATGAACAAGAAACCAATTATCGTTTCAATGTTCGAGCACGAGACAACGGTCCCGATGCGGTCAATGTTTACACACAAATTGAAATCGATATTCTTGATGTTAATGATTGTCCACCGGATATTGATTTTATTTTGCCTGATACTGATCCGAGTAAAATCGATCCACGAAAACATTTATTCTACATTGAAGAAGAACAACCGATTGACAAACGTTTATTTCATTTGAGTGTTAGTGATAAAGATTCGATAAATGATAAAATTATTTTAAAATTACTAACATACAATCATTTATTTCAATTAAACGAACAATTTAATGATTTGTATAGTTTAACAGTTCGAGGACGACTCGACCGAGAACAACAAGAACAATATCGATTGACATTCGAAGCACGTGATCAAGGTTCGATTATTCATATTTCTCGAAAAATCTTTCATTTTTGTTTGTTTGTTTGTTAAATATAGGCACAGG
>ERZ778020.1308-NODE-1308-length-22359-cov-3.494037_pt1 | contig 22359 bp, 16 predicted proteins | sample MGYA00375750_ERZ778020 | MGnify/ENA primary metagenome ERZ778020 (study PRJEB29350, sample SAMN05389818) | bioreactor metagenome | isolation source: Ammonium sulfate bioreactor | place: South Africa: University of Cape Town | collected 2014-03-17 ...
GCTTTGACATCGAGTGTAACATTGACACGTTCGACTAACCAACAGAACATACGATGATAGATCTTAAATACAATGAAAATCAAGTCATTAATAAATACGAAAACTGTAATTTTTTTTGTTTGTTTTTACCGATTTGGATAAAGCACCAATTGAGTTAACAACTTGATCTTTGTTTTGACCTTTGTTAACGTATTCGTTGCCGACCCATTGAAAAGTTAACACTAGATTATTTCATTGATAACAATTCAATAAATGAAACCTTAATACGTGGTTTGAGTAAACCTTTGATAAGTTCAGCAGCATCAACTTCAAGTAAATGTGCGACTTTTTCACAATCTTCGGTATTTTCCGATTCAGCTTGTTCTTCACGTGGTCGTTGTTTCCATTGTGAATTACCAAAATGCATAATAGCAGCTGTACATTTGTACATACTTTGTTTTTCTTCCTGTAACGAAAAAAAAAAGTCATTTTCATTGCAAAATCATTTCCCAATACATACCACTGTGAAACCAAGAATATCAAAGGCTTCGTCGGTCATTTTCATTTCTTCGACATCATCAACACCATCGATTGTAAGCATACCTTGAGCTACAAAGTGATATTTCGATGGATCATTTTGAATAAGACAGAGTTCTAAAAAAAAAAGAAAAGAAAGAATAAAATACTAAATCACCGAATCCATCGAAATTCATACTGTGATATTCAGGAAATGCATTTGAACATAATTGGTAGAAGATATGATAATTACGTTCAGCTGTAAAATGAAAACAAATATGAGATTTTTCTATTCAATAAACGACACAACAAGATTTACCAGGTTGCTAGAAGAAGAAAAAAGAAACGATATGTATATTAAATAAGTGAAAATTGAACGAAGAAGAAGAACTTTACTTGAAAGATGACACGAGATTTTTCAAGAAGATAAACTTCGATATCAGCACCAGCGATTTTACCCGTTGGACCAAAGTGAATTCGAATGAATTTACCCTATAAGATTTAATTATACGTAAATGATTAACTAATCAGATTTACGTATATAAACTTACGAATCGAGACGAATTGTTGTTACGAGTTGTCTTGGCATTACCATAGGCTTCCAAGACCGGATCTGATTAAAATCAATACAAAAATGCACATTTCATTTGTAAACATAATTGAAAACTTACTGGCTGAAACGATTTGATCTTCAAGAGTCATAGTTTTCTAATAAAAAACAGAACAGAATTGCAAAAAAAACGATAATTCAATTGATTTAAAATTCTACTTTGCCACTATCGTCTTTTTTAACACTAGCAGCTGCGACCAAAGCGAAATATTGAATGACTTTCTTTGTATTTTCAGTTTTGCCAGCGCCCGATTCACCGGTAATCAACATCGATTGATTTTCACGGTCTAAATCAAACATTTCATTGACTTGAAATCTGTTCACACAATTTTTCTCAAAAATACATATATAAAATTCGATTGAAATCGCTTCGTTTTTTTTGTTTATTTATTTGAATCGATACTGTAACTATCATTTACAAAATTTCCCCTTTAGATAGTTGTTCAACCTTGAATAGTTTATACTCGCAGCAGTACAACAAACATATGCTATTTCATCAAATTAATCTTTTGTAAGCTCTTGATCTAATCACAACAAACAAGCTGCATCTGTTGATTGACGTATTATGTCTCTATTCTCTTATTTAATATCGACATCGATGTAGGTGATAACAAGCGAATTACAAATGTCTTTTCCTTTCTCTTAGCTCGTATCCGATTTCAATCGTTCGTTTTGTCTCTCATCTAGTGATGTTGATCTAGACGCGGATATGCTTTTCGTGACATTCTATCGAGAAGGACATGTCCTTTTTCTCCATATGACGTGTATCATTATATCAGGTGCTCTTTACCAACATCGAACAATTGCTTGTTTTATAAACATCCTTGTTTACAGTAAAAATACTCACCACGAAGCATGTTCGAATAAGCATTATCAGCAATGGCATACAGATGCGGTGCAACTTCAGTACGTTTCTTGCCACGATACATGAGAACTACCTTCATTGTATAAATTGGTAAACGTTTGTATGGATTGATGACAACGCAAAAAAGACCCGAATAAGTCTAGAAAAGAAAGATTTGCATTTGCAGACGTTTTTTTCAAAGAAGAAATACGTAGATAAGCCATCGGCCATAACGTTCACGTAAATTGGCTAAGACCGAGCCATCGTTTAAATGTGTTAAATCAGCCATATCATCAGTGCAAGAATATTTCGGTGGATTCATTTGTTGAACATTATCTTTCTTGATTGTAACATTCTGAAATAATCGTTAAATAATCGATTTTCATCGTTCGATTTTCATCGTCATCGACTTACTTCTCCTCGTGAATTTTTCACAACAACATCATCACCTTTTGTGCTGATGATTTCACCAGCCGTGTAGGATTCTTTTGGATCAGGAACCCAAACAGCCTTCTTACCATCGAATGGCTGAGCTTGAAGTTTGATTTTTTCTTCCGGTGGAAGAACCAAATACTTCATAGCCTCAACGATCTCGGGATCGTTGTGATCGTAATTTTGTGACATTGTGTTCACTTATTCGTTTAAAAAGAATACTCTTGTATCGTCAATAAGCAAGAATAAAACGTACCAAGTTGCTTTCTACAAATGGTTAGAGATGTATGATATTAAACGAGCTATATATTGATGATATCAAAAGAGCAAATAGAGATCGAGAGAAAAGATGAAAGAGAAAAGACAACGTTTTTACCAAAAATAGTCAGTATTCACACAATGATCTCTCTTTCCTTGCGAGAAAAAAGCCACAGATTGATTCTACGACGATAGCTAAACATGTACATATAACAACAACAAAAAAAAACCTATCGAAAGAGAAATCTCCTGTGTCGAGAGATCTTTTCTTTTCTCTCCGTACGAATGATTGTATAACAACTATTGTGACTAGTTTCTCTTCTGAGTATATTGTGCACAGAATCGAAGCAGACGCACGATCGACAAAAATAGATTTCTAGAAAACAATCATCAATAGACATTCTCTGTGTTTTTTTTTCTTTTTGTTCCTCGTTTAAGAATCTCTTATAAGCATGATTAGTACTAACTATCTGATATAGAAATTGTTCGAGAAATATATGTTTATTGTTTTCGATAGAGAAATCAACTCATGTTTATATGTCGACAAATCTAACAATTAATGAATATCATCTGATAACAACGATTGAGAAATGGCAATAGAAACAAACAAGTGAATCTAAACATTGCCAAAGATTCATCAAAAGCGATCGATTCAATATGTTCGAGAGAGTTATATACAATTACTTAATAAACAGATCGTTTATCGATAATTTCTTGATTATTTAGATACAATACATTCTTTTTTGTGTTTCTAATCTGTTTTTTTTATTGTTTTTTTTTCGATAAGGTAAAAATTCATATTAAATAAAATGTTTCATTGTCATGATTAAACAATTCTTATGATATTACAATATTTATACAGAAGAAAGAAGAAGAAAAAAAACATGTTTTTTTTAATCAATATAACTTAATTTAACTAATCCTCGATGTTTAAAAACAGAAGTGAAAGATGTGTAATAACAAAAAAAAACAAAATTTCGTTGGCAGAATGTGAGTATTGATTTCCTTGTGGAAGAAATAGTACAAATTAACTACGAAAGAAAAGAACAAACGTGAGTCTATATACAAGCATACAAAAAAAAGACAATTTATGTGAGAATACAGTAGGGAATAAGTGTTGTTGTACTAACATTTTCTCTGCATAAAGGACATCGAGACGATGTGGTTAATAACTGACGACAACATAATGTACACATAACATGGCGACAACGGGTTATTATCAGATAAACACCTGCTTGCTGCAAATCTGAGAGTGTTTCGAGACAAATCGGACATTGCTGAACATCGGTCGAGAGTTTTCGTTCGAAAGGATTTGCTGAATTTGGTTCGTCATCTGTTAAATCGATTATTTCATTATTGATAATATCAACAACGATTTCAAGCGATTCATCATCATCATCTTCATCGACAGTAACTTCGTGAACAATTTCAATGTCAGTATTTTCAATTGATACGGATCGAGGAATTTCATCGGCGATATCGACTTCTTGATCATTATCATCGTCATCATAAGATTCCGAATCGGAAACAACAATAATTCCATGTTCATTCGCTAAATCAGCATCTTCATGTTCGATTTCAATAATTTCAACATCCGAAACTTCTGTTTGACTACAAAAAAAAACGAGATATGCATAAACAATCGATCTTTTCTCAATCGAATGATGAGATCAACCTTTCGTCATCGATCATGCCAATCAATTCGTCAACAATTAGTTCTACATTCTGGTCGTCGATAGTACTGGAAGTGCTTTCGTCGAGTGATGGCACAGGGGATGAAATAAAATAACGTGGACATTTAGCAGCAGGTTCATCTTCATCACTGATTTCAATATTCCACGAAGAGGTCGACGAAGAATATTGTCGTTTCATCTGTTACAATTGCCGCATTATAATCTAAACAGTAGTATTACTAGACTATCCCTTCGTTTTATATGATCATAAACATTCAACCCACCAAAAAAGACATGGGAAAAGAAAAAACCTTTCTACCAATAAGAAATAATCGACACAGAGGACACTGGTATCACAATGGTGATTAACTTAGATCTCGAGTCATAAAATAGAATGAAATCGAAGTTACTAATATGAACACTATATGTGATTGATATTGAAAATGTATTAAAAAAGGACTTTGTATATTTTGCATAAGATTGATATTGTATTGAAACGAGATGCAAACAAACTGAGGAAAGTGTCTGTCTGCCTGTCTTAATAATCTTCTACAGACATAGTTAGTTCATGTATTCCGCAGATGTCGCTACAAAAGGCCCATAAATTTATGTTGGAATCTTTTTTATTTAACCAAAACTATTTTCTTTTAAATTTAATCTTCAATATTCATTCTATTTTCAACCATATTTATCATAATTATGAAAATGATCAAATCCAAAAGACGATTGGTTATGCGTCACGGGAAAGAATCTACTTCTTCTTTTCTTCTATTCATCCATTCATTCATATATATTCATCCGAATCGATATTAGCTTCTGAGAAGTCATTTCAAAAAAATGTCTCATCGTAATAATTACGCTCAACAACGTGGCAGAAACTATTCAGATCCTACACCATCTCGATTCAACAGCAAATATCAAAGACGTGGCGGCCGAAATAACAATCGTCCCGAGCCCAATCGTGCAATTAAAATGAACGACGATGTCGATACACTCATGGTCTCAATTGGCCGTCATTTAACAACCGATGGAAATCCATCACGTGACACATTTTCAACACAACACAACGTCAATCAGGGCAAAGGCTCCCGTTTTCAAAAACGAAAACAAAATTCCAACGTGCCGCAAATCGGCTGGTGGCGTATCACCATTCTCGAATCGGGAGACATCGGCAAAGATCGTGTTATGGCCGCAGTACAAGGACGATGTGCTCGACCATTTTTACCGTATCATGTACGAGAAAATATTCTCAAGAAAATTTCGATAGTTTTTTTGTTGTTTTTCTTTAAGTATCATATCGAAGCTCGAACGAAAGCAGGAGTTTTCTTTGTTAATAACCAAAATGACGCGGATATGATCAAACGATTGAATGGAAAAATCGAAGTTCAAGGTCTTGATATTGTAAGTTGAGAAGTTCGGTTTTTATGTTTACTAATTTTGGATCAATTTCAATTCAAGTTGCGTATTCAAATGTGTCGAATTCCCGCTCCAGTACCGTCGATCGACGAAGATCTACGCGGGCATTTAAAAGTAATTTCTCCGATGAATATCTCATTTTTTTCAAAATCAAATTCTTTCGTTCAGGATCATTTAATCAATCATCGATTCGACCAACAAACATTTCAACTAAATCTCTCCAACATCGCGGATGACGAAGGTAATCTGTGGATTTCATATCTCCCCGAAAAAACTCAAAGGTTTTTTATTCCTACAGAATTAAGTTCACTGGGTATTTTCCCACAATTCAACAAACAAGCATTCATTCGTGATGTGGTCGAAATTCTCAACAAACATCTTTATATGGTAAAAATCAAATTTCTGATCAACTCATTCGAATTTCTTCTCTCGCTATTTTAGACACGAATCTTAGATTTGGGCTCGAATAACATCGTTAATCTGTACGAATTCCGTAATCTTCACTTAAATGATCTCTACCAAAACAGTTTTGCATCGAATCAAGTAAATTCGCCAAAAATAAAAAACCCAAAAACTATTCAATTTTTCTTCCCGAAATTTAGTTGAAAAATGTCGATGATTTCGATCATTTAAAACAATTGCCCAATCTTGCTCATTTAAATATCAAAAACAATCCAATTCTAACTTCAACAAACAACAAACTAAAAACAACATCAATCGACGATATCATCAGGTCAGGTCGAACTCAACCTTTCTTTTTTTCTTACGGACATTCACAGCAGTCAGAAACGACAACTAAATCATTTGTCAAATCGAATGTTTTACTTATTTATTTGATTTTTCTACTGATTTCATCAGTTTTCAATGTGTCATTCGAGTTCAATGTAAAAAAAACAACAACAAAATCGAGATTGATTTATTTCATTACGAGAGGGTGTGAGTGATTTGTACGTCGATAAATCTTCGTCAAGAATGAGTGTGAAAACGAAAAATCTTGTAAAATTTGATTTGTTAAAAATGAAAATTCAGTTTTTTGTACGTCGAATTGGGCAAATTTGATGGCGAAAAAAAAAGAGAAAAACCATTATGAAATTCGATCGAATTGAACGTCGGAATCATTCAAATGAAAACAAAATTCAGATGATTTCATTTGTCAAACATCTTGACTGATGATTTGAAATCGATTTATTCTATTCGATGAAAGAATTTATTTAACTAATCGAAATTCTTCGATTCCGTACGTTCGTTTACAAACTAAAGATCGATTGTTATTCTCGAAATGAACATTTTAAAAACAAAAAATCGAACAAATGCTCATCAATCAACGGCGAATACCACGAGCTTTTTTTTCCTGTAAATGTGATGAGAGAATGTGTGAATTGTAAAATGCAATAGACAATCTCGAAAAAACTTCTTTTCTCTTTGAAAATATGCGAAGAATACGAATGATCAATTGAACAATGAAAAAAGTTAGCAAAAAGAAAGAATAAATTCAAGTAGAACATTCAATTTTGACAAATACGAAGAAAGATAAAGGCGACTAGGGCAAATGTGTGTGTTGCTGCTGTTTTGTTTGTCTAAATGTTTTCAGTTCTATGCATCAACTGGTCCATCTCGTCCCATTCTAGCGCTATACGTCAGAAAGTTCCACAACTCAAACGAATCGTAAGTCCACAAAAGCCAAAAAACGCTCCGAAAATCCTTTTGCCATTCGAATTCAGAATGATGCTGATCTACCGCCGAAATATGGCTTCGGAACTGATCTTATTACAGTCACACTTCCAAATTCGAATCCACACTGTGTACCACAAGATATGGAGTCATTTCTTGCTAAATTCATCGAGGAATATTATCGTTTATTCGATACACGTGGTCGTGGCGAATTACATGCATGTTATCATGATTCATGTATGTTGTCCGTGTGCATTTCAACGGCGGATAATTCGATTGTTTCAACGAGAAATTATAAATTTGGACAATTAATTTATGAATCAAGAAATCTGCATAAAGTTATCGATGACAATCGACGTATGAATTTATTACGTCATGGCAAAACGGCAGTTATCGATTTCTTGAGAGTGAAATTTCCACTAACTAAACATGATGGAAATTCATTTCGAGTCGATGTCCTATCAACAGCTGTAAATAAATAAACAACAAAAATGATTTCGATTTTTATTTCTTTTTTTTTTAAATAGAATAATCGAGCTATTTTCACCGTTAATGGACTTTTTAAAGAAGGTAAAATCCGATTGATTTTCAATGTTCACATTAATTTTATTATTAAATTCTAGTTGATCAAGGTTCAAACGCACCTATTCGTTGTTTTCAACGTACATTTACATGTGCACAAACACCAGCTGGGTAAAAATTCATTCAGTCATCAACCTTCTCGAACTTCTCCGTTCTTTTAGTGTTTTAATCATTGCTGATCATATTTTAATAACAAATGCTACTGAAATTCAAGCACAAGTATGTTGCTCCGAAGTTAAATAAAGATTTGAAAAAATGCTTTTGTTTTGTAGAACTTGAATCGTTCTCTAGCAGCTGCTGCTACTACTACATCAACAGCACCCACAACCAACAGTCAAAATATTCCAAACAATGAAGCTGATGTTCAGAATCAAATGATACACAAATTCTCTCAAGAATCAGGAATGAATGCCAACTTTTCAAGATTGTAAATAGATAAATTCAAAAAGAAAACTTTCGATTGTCCTATCAACGATTTTCGTTTAGATGTTTACAAGAAAATAATTGGAATTATCAAAAAGCAGCTGAAGTCTTTGTTGACCTAAAGAAAAAGGTATGTCGAACTGTGAATTTGATTTGATTTATTTGCAAATTTGTTTCATAGAATCAAATTCCAGCTGAAGCTTTTGTTAAATCTTGATTTCATGGATAAATCCATCAACCGTCTCTAACCAAATAACCTATTGACTAAATTTTGTTTGTTTTCTTCTTTTATAAACTTTGTTTTTCTTCTTCTTTTTTTTTGAAACCAGTTGTATGCCTCTATTTTTTTTCTGATTTCATAAACGAAGTCAATTAGTGTATATGTTACGTTAAATAAACTTGAAAAAGATCGCAATCAATCGTCTTATTTCATGATAATGAAATGATGTCTAAGAACTATTTCTTTGTGTACAAAGTGGACAATCACAATCGATCATTGAACATCTGTTCCTAAAATTCCTTCTTTTGTTTTGTTAATTACCGTTGAATATAAGATTAATTCAATATGATTTTTATCTCGACATGGTAAGACAGACAACAACCGGAACGAATAATAAAGCTGATATTGAATGAAGAAAACTAATTTATGATTAATAATCAAGTACTTGTCAAAAAAAATGTTATATTTTTTAATCCAAAACAGATATGTAAACAATTTTGCATCAAAATTAATTAACTAAGTCATTGGCATTTGAATACGAACGCGAGTATGGTAGAAAAAAAAAGAAAGAAAAGTTCAAAACTAATTACAATCGATAGCTGTTGTCAATTGACATTCAGACAAATTATGATCGAACTTCTCGAAAAGATTTTTATAGTCTATCGTTTTCGAATTCGTGGTCGAAGAAAATTGTTTTGACATTATCATTCGTCGATCGAATCGAGAGTGTGCCAACGAAAAATGATAAAGAGAAACAAAAGAAAAAAAAAGGTTGTTGCATTGTGTTGTGCAAATGCAACTATTTTAGTTATTGCCACATCGATAAATAAATCGATATAAACATGAAATCGTTTTCTTGCCTTCTGTTTTTTTCAGTTCTTTCTTGTAGAGAAAAGGAATTCTTGTTTTTTTCTTCTTTTTGACTTCAATATGAATTTATATTTTCTATATAGTATATTTTTATCGAGAGAAACAATCGTTTATTTGTCGGTTTGTTTTGCCCATAGATGTGCTTCCAGAGTGTCGTCATAAAACGTTTGTTTTATTCAGACGCGATTATTGTGCATAGCGTCTATTCGAATAGAAAAAAGACTTCTGATTCCATAAGAATGAATGTTTTCTCGTTCGTTTGCATCGAATGTCCTGTCTGTCTCGCTTGAATATGTTATTTAGTCGCGAGGGCAAGACCAACTTTATTTTATGGATGATGATGATAAAGATTAACAGCAATAGGAGAAGGTGCAAGTCATGAAGAACGATAGGATATATAGAAGAAGGAGAGGAGAAGAAGAGGAAAAAAAGATCGATAGGTATTTCTCTGACGGTCGAAAAAAAAGAAGAGGACAGGTCATTTTCTTCCATTTCTATCCATATGAATACGCATATATCTGAAAAGGTGAACGTTGTACATTTTTCAATGGCAAGATTTTCTTCTCCTACTGCTGCTGCTGCTTCTTGTTCGCCCTTTTCTTTTTTCTTTTTCTACAATTGATGTTGATCATAATAACACTAATTCGACAAGCGAATTAGCATTGTATTTTCTTCTTTTCCGGTCGAAATCCTGAATAATATTATAACTAATGAATAAGAAAAACGTCTCTTCGGTATTTTACATCGTTTTGTTGTTCTATCATCGTTCTTTGCTGCTCGTTTTATATATATATATTTTGTTTCTATCGACAATCAAAATTGAACTACAGTTAGCGATCCAAATTACAATGCGCGTGTTACAATGCACATATATAAATATATATATAGCTACACAATGGTTCTTCTGAAAATTTTCTTCTCGTTCTTCATTTTTTCTCTTTCTCTCTCTTGCTTTCTTTCGTCGATTCAACGGGCATATACTATCGAGGATATATCATTCTATACTTTAATTCATTCATTTCATTCTCGTTCTCGTCTTCTTCCTTGTGTTGTGTTTTATTTTTTATTTTATTTCTAAACTGATCGATCGTCATATTCATTCTTCACCTCTGTTGGCAAGTAATGCATGAAATCTTTGACATTTTGTTCGTTTCGGCGTCATGTCGAATTTGAACCTGTCCGATCAGAGCAAAATATTGTCTTTCTTCTCTTCGAAATTTGCGATTCGATACCAATAACATCGATATTCATTGTTAAACAAAAAAAAACACAAATCAAACATCAGATCTATTTATCGCATTTAACACGTGCTCGATGATCGTATATTTTTTAGATTTGAACAATAAAAACGACAGAAAGAAATAGATTGTTTTCATTGAAATAATATCTCATTTAACCATGGCAACTGCCTATATTTGTCCAATGTGTGTGTTCAATTGTGACAATTTACCGGATTTAGAAAAACATCTTCAAGGTAAATAGATCGAAGTTTATGACAAAACAAAAATGACAACGATTTTCTTTTAGTTCATGATACGAATTCAAATCCATCACCTATCAAACAACAACAAGAGCCACCGACTAAATCCCTACGAAATAGTCCACTTTACGCCAAATCTCAATCTGTTGCTAATCAATCGCCCATATCGAATAATCATTCATCACCCTCAAAAACCTATGATCGACGATATTCATGTAAATCATGTCCATTCTCAACTCATAGTGTCAAAGCCTATTTTAATCATCGACAAATGGCACATGACGAACAATTAACAATCACTGAATGTCCATTTTGTGACTATGCGAGTCAATATCCGGGCAAAGTTAAAAAACATTTAGCTGATGAACATGCATCTCAACCAATGCCATTAGGTACACGCGAATTCATCGTTTGAATTTGTCCGTAGTTTTGTTTTCTCTCTCTTTCTGCTCAGGTCAATCATCTGCTCAAACCAATCGTTTGTCGAATGAACAAACTAATGAGAATCCTATTCAAGAGAAAATGCCAACGATTTCAATACGTTTTACCGATTGTCCATTTTGTTCATTTACTTCGACAGATCCCGAAGCATTTCGTCAACATGTTTTGTGCAATCATTTAAGCGACAAAAACTTTCGATGTCTCGTTTGCAATCGACTTTATCGTCATCGAGGAGACTGTATTTTCATTTCCAAACAAAAAAAAAACCCAACTAAATCTTTCGTTTCAGGTTCATTTCATATTCGAAAAAAGCACACTGATCTCATGGTTGGCGATAATGTCGAATCATTACGTGAATATATCGGCGAATTTCAGCCGAGTACAATGACAGCCGATGAATTAATCGAAATTCTCTCACATCCTCCATCCGGTTCGATCTCAGCCGATGGTCTAACAAATGCAATGAACTCATCATTGTCAGCAATCGGAATTCAACAACCGAATCCTCCACATGCGTTTCGTTGTGGTTATTGTAAATTCTCGTCGGTAAACTCGGGCGATGTCAAAAAACATCAAACATGGAAACACGCCAATCTCTTATCGAACATTTTGCCCATTGATCCCAACGATCCTCAACAACAACCGATGGTTACCTACAAACGAAAACGAGTTCACAGCACGAAAACAGGAAATCATGAAGACGACGGGCCTATTTCACAACGACCGAGATTGTCTATGCCTGCACAACGGCAATTGACCATCGATACATCGTCGAACATTCACAATGATCAAGATTCCGATGGCAAAGATCTTCTTTCGCCCAACGAACCCTCAGCATTCGATAGTCCACAACTATCCGTCAAGAATTCGAATATTCAACAGCAACTCTCCGTTCTTGGCTCGGTCAATTCTCGAGTCTACAAATGCATTCGTTGTGAACGTCTAGCGCCACATCGTTGGATCATCGAACGGCATATTCGTTCGGATCATCCCACCGATTGCGATAATATGTCGAATGTTATCATTGAAATCGATAAACCGTCATCGACATCAAACAATGGCGAACCAATGAGAGCAACAAAATCTTCTTCATCATCATCATTATCATCAACCGAACAAAATAACACAAATGCAACTGCACCGAAAGCTTTTTCTTGTTCGGCTTGTTCACTTCAAGCGTATCATTTGTGGGTCATTCTTCGACATATTCGAAATGTGCATAAAAACGATCAATCCAATGCGAAAATCATCGATAATATTAATAATCAAATTATTGAAGATACCGATGATCTCGAATCGAATGGAACAACAAGTCCATCAACAAAAATCTCGACAATTAACAATGAAAATAACGAAGCAAGCGAACCAGTTGATATTAAAAACGAAGAAATGCTCAAACATTTGATCAATACAGCGATGGCAACACGAAAAGGCAGTAGTAATAATAACAATAATACATCAAATACTTTCCTCGAAAATCTCCCTGCAAATTTACTCAACAATAATGTCGCTGCATCACTCGCTAATCTTCTCGGACAATTAACAAACAAACAATTACTTCAACAATCATCGCCATTTCAATCAGAAAAAGCGCCATTAGCTAAACGATATAAATGTTCACTTTGTCCGCATGTATCTGCGTGGGGAGGTAAATCCGATGATGAAGTTTTTCTGTGTCCTAATTGAATATTTCAGGCAATGTTAAAAAACATTTAAAACGAATGCATCCAGGCGATCATTCGGGTCATGTGATTGATCTTGGACTTGACTTTGCATCGACACCCTCGCCATCGATAGCCAATCGAGATGAACTCGGCGATGAACAAATGATGAACACCTATGGAGATCAATCGATGAACGAAGAGAATTATCCATCATATCAACAAGTAATTATTCTTTTTCGAGGAAGAAAAAAACAAAACAAAATATGAAAAATTCGTTTTTTTTTTCATTTTTTGCAGTCAACTGACTTGATCAATACGAAACTGAAAGATATCGATAATTCTCTATCATTATCCACGAATAATTCTCAAGCAACTCGTCCCGAACGTTTGTACGGTTGTTCAGTTTGCTCGTATGAAACAACAAATCCAACGAATATTCATCGTCATGTTGACCTTCATTCGGGTGATGACGGTGGCGGTTTTCAATGTTCACAATGTTTCTTTCTCTCAAAATGGCGTAATACAATTCGAAAACATATGGTATCAACTCATGGCAGTAATCTAGCTTCGTTAACCAACGTTCTCGAACCGTTAACAGTCATAAAATCACATGATGCAATTGTCATTATCAAAAAATGGTTGAGTACGTTCGTTTTTCGATGATTTCAAACTTTTGAAATGTTGACATTCGTTTTGTCTTCTAGTTCATGAAAATGGTATTAAGCAAGAAGATAATTCGAATAATAATAATACACATTCAATTGACACATCGATTTTCTATTGTTCATCATGTCCATATACAAATACGAATCGTTTAACATTTGAACAACATGTTGTTCATCATAATCTATTGAAAACAGACGATGAACTCTATCGATGTCAATTTTGTACGTTTATTACGCATGAAAATAATTTATTTAATGATCATCAAATGTTACATATTATGAAAGAAGATTTTCAACAAGATCGAACAGCAAATGCGCTTGAAAATACGGTTATTTAAATTACCATTGAACAAAAAACAAACCGAGAGACCTTTCGTGTATTTATTTTCTCTCTCTTCACTGTTTATTTCTTGAAAACGATTCAAGTCAGTTATCATTCGAAAAACACACACACACACGATTTATCATCACTGCTGATTGTCTTCGTTACTTTTTCGCAGTGCATAGATCTCTATTTTTCTTGTTTTGATTTAGTTTTCATTCCATCAATTCAATTTCGAAGTCATTCTAGTCAGATGAGAAAGAAAGAGAATGGAAAAAAAAATCCAAGAAGATAACTTGATTACTATCTGTATTATTATTTAATGTTCTTTTCTTTGTTTTTGTATTTGCTTGTCTCTTGTTGTTGATGTTCTATGGTCTTCTTTGAAAGATAGAATATTTATCTTTCAATTTTCATGTGTTTCTTTTTGCCTCACTCCGACCGTTCATTTGGTCTCAACAAAGAAGTAGTTTGAAACAAATAAAAACTAACAAACGAATCTAACGGTTTCTCGTCATTTGTCGATGACTCATATCCTATGTATATGTGTTTTTTTGTTGTTTTTGATTTTCTTTCTTTGATATTCATGGCGTATTTCGAATCGGTAACGTCTTCGTTGGAAAGTGAATTTAATGAACAAAGTAACGATGAAGATTTTCTTCTTGCACTTCAATTACACGATCAATTGAATAAAGAAGAAAAAGAGAATGATCAAGAAGATTTTAATAAAATTATGCAGGTTCATAAAAAAAAACAAATCGATCTTCATGTCGTTTTTCCTAATCGAGTTTAGATTCATCCGATGAATGTTGTCGATAAACAATGGGAATTAATCGATCCAAATCCTGATATTTACGTTCTATTTCAACAATTTAATCATCAATTTTTCTATCAAAAACTCGACAGTGTTTATGTCGAATGGAGTAAAAGGATGACACGGTAATGCAAACGTTTCATCGTTTCAATTAAGGATTATCGTGTTTGTTTTTTAGTTGTGCTGGCATTTGTTATTATAGACGTGGTGGTGAATGTCGAATTGCACTTAGTGCGAGTTATTTGACATTACGACCACGAAAAGATCTTGTCGAAACTTTACTCGTAAATATTTTGCTTCAAAGAAAAGGAAAATTATTTTCAAATTATGTTTTAGCACGAAATGATTCATGCTTATCTCTTTGTTACTCATAATAATAAAGTAATTGAAGATTTTTGAATTTATTCAATTGAATTTCGATCTAGGATCGTGATGGTCATGGACCTGAATTTCTCAAACATATGGTACGAATTAACGATGCAACTGGTGCGAATATCACTGTAATTTCTGAGTTTTCCAATGAATTGTTGTTTTTTTTTTAAATTATTTTATGCATGTAAGGTCTATCATTCTTTTCATGATGAATACGATCATTTACATGGACATTGGTGGCGATGTACAGGCTCATGTCGTCAGTGGAAACCGTATTATGGTTATGTTAAACGGTCAATGAATCGAGCACCTTCGAATAAAGATCGATGGTGGGGTAAGATGTTCTTTTAGAATTCAAATAAGAATAATTCGAATTATCTTTCGTTTCTGTTTTTTTCAGATGAACATACACGACGTTGTGGTGGTCAATTTGAAAAAGTAAAAGAACCGGAAAATTATAAATCCAAAAGTACAAAAAAACGAACTACAAATGAGTTGACATCAGACAAAGCTAGTCAATCATCAACTAGCAGTCAAAGTAAAATATAAAGTTCAATGAAAAGTATCGATGAAATGTTGTTTCTTTTTTTGAATGCATCTAGTTTCGTCACCGATCAAGAAAAAAAAGAAAACTGCAACTACTACAACTTCTGTTATACCGAAAAATGGAACTATTGATAGATTTTTCAAGAAAACAAATCCAATATCATCAATAACAGATGTCAAACCAGTCGAAATAAATTCACAAGAATCATCTCTACCGATCAAATCATCTGCAACTGAAGTAAATTGTCCAAATTGTCAAATTCTTTTACCCAAAGCTAATTTATTTATTCACCAAATACGATGCAGCAAATAATAATAATAAATTAATTAATAGTATATTTTTTTTTGTTATACATATTTTGAAATGATCTATTTGTAATAAAATTAGTCGGAATAGATATCAAGTAAACTACTTTATTTAGAAATCCTGACAAGTCATCATATGTTAAAATGATGACTCATGATTTGCATTCTTTCACGCACTCAGAATATATAAATATATGAAAAAGTGAAGCTGTACACGTGTAAGAGTTACATAGAGTTATGAAATTATCTTTTTAGATCAATATGAGCGAAGGAAAACCAAGTTTTTGGTGCTGCGATGGTTGCATGCGTAATTTAAAACATGGCGAAATTCGTTTTAATTGTCTTGAATGTCTTAATTATGATCTTTGTGAGACGTGTATGCAAACACTTGAGCCCCCACATCCTCATCGTTTAATACGTTTATTAGCTTTTGGTGATGAAGAAACCGAAGGTTTGGAGGAATTTTGTCAAATCAGAATTGCAAGCGGTATTAAATTATCAGCAGCTATGTATCCTGATCGATATTGTCTTGGTACGCGTGACGTAGATAAATCGAATCCTTCATTGTATGCCGATACATACTCATGGTTGACATATAGAACCGTACGTGAACGAGCGGAAAACTTTGGGCACGGTTTAAGAAGTATAATTGAACCACTCAATTATCTAGCAATTTGTGCAGCAAATCGACCTGAATGGGTGATTACTGATTTTGCATGTATTTTTCAGAATATTATTAGTGTACCGATATATTGCTTGTTTAATGATCGTGAACTTGCGTATATTATCAATAATACTAAAATCACAGTAGTTGTCTGCGATGCACAGATGCTATCGAAATTTATTCATCTATCTAAAGAATGTTCATCACTTCAGCATATTGTTTGCATGGATCCTATTTCTCAATCACTTGAAGGTAATTAGAAAAAGTTGATTTTTACGTACTTCTGCTAATTATTATTATACTAAACTAGATATAAAATCGGATAGTTCTGTATCAGTTCATTATATGGGTGATATTGAAATTCGTGGTACTATTACTCAATATGATCCTGTTGCAACTGAAATCGATCAATGTCTAACTATAGTTTATACGAGTGGTAGTTCAGGATTCCCTAAAGGTGCTATGATATCTGAAATGACATATATCGCTTCGATATCTGACTGGTGTGTCCCATATTTGATTGAGAAAGTCGGTTTCTGTTATGAACCATTAGCATGGGCTAGTGAGCGAGATGCTATCCTTCGAACGTTTTTTCGCGGAGGACGTACAGGATTTTCAACAGGTGATATGTCTCGTTTCATGGAAGAGTTAGCTCTCGTTCGACCTAATGGTTTTTCTACAACGCCAGCTATATGGAATAAAATCTATGCTGAATTTAAAGTTGCATTATCATTAGTGAGTGATCAATTAACACCTCTTGAACGTGCAAAAGAAGAAGAAAGACTTCTACTACAATTTTCTAAACTTGTACCAATACGATGTAAAGCAATTACTGTTGGTGGCGCAATGATTAGTCCAGTTATATTGGATTTTATAAAGCGTTGCTTTAAGAAATGTACTATTTATGAATCGTATGGATCGACAGAATGTGGAAGTATAGCAACGGATAATATCGTTGAAACTCGTCTACCTTATCGTCTCGTATCTGTACCCGAAATGGGCTATACAACTGATGATAAACCTTATCCTCGTGGTGAACTCGTCATTAAAACAGGAGAACTATTCACTGGATATATAAATAATCCTGAAGAAACTCAAACAGCTTTTACAGAGGATGGGTATTTTCGTACTGGAGATATTGTAGAAACGCGTACTAACAAATATGGTGCAGTAACATTGCAAATTATAGATCGAAAGAAGAATTTTTTCAAACTTTCACAAGGACAATTCGTCTCACCGGAATTTCTACAAGGTATTTTCATTCAAAGTCCTTTTGTCGAACAAATCTACATTCACGGTGATCTACTCGCAGATTCTGTTGCAGCTGTAATTGTACTCAATCGAGAATATACACAAAGTTTTGCATTAGAACATCATATCGACAAGATCGATACAAATAATCCAGCTCCTCAATTATGTTTTGCTATTCTACGAGATTTACAAGCTATAGGCGAAAAAGAATCACTTCGAAAACATGAAATACCATCACGATTGGTCCTTGATTTCGAACCATTCACACCTGAAAATGGTCGTTTAACATCGACAATGAAACCTTGTCGTTATAAAATAGCTGCACATTATGCTGAACGATTGAAAAATTGTCAAACAATCGAACAACAATTGAAACAAGTCATCGAAACAAAAACAGGACAATCTTTAGCAACAGACGATCATGATCATGCTTTTATTCCGACGAGTGGAGATTCATTGGCAGCTGTACGTTTATCTCGTATTATCGAGAATGATTTAGGAATATCTGTACCTTTGAATCTACTTCTACAACCGAATGTAACATTAGAACAACTTGTGACGACTATTCAAAGTTCTTCATCAATTGCAACAATATCTCAATCGGATGTAGCACAATTATTGAACGATTCTCAAATGGATTTGCATATTTCTATTGGAAAACAAAAAGATACCGTTTCATCGGCTTCAGTGATTCTTGTAACGGGAACAACGGGCTTTGTCGGTGCCTTTCTGTTGGCTGAATTACTTTCAACATATCCGTCGAAATGCAAATTCATCTGTCTCGTACGAGGTGATTCGAAAGCAAATTCTCTCGAACGTATCCGAGAAACTATGCAATTCTATAGAATATGGAATGACGATTATCAAAATCGAATCATTCCTTTAGAAGGTGATCTATCAAAAGTTCGCTTTGGATTGGAAACTGAAGCATATGAATCTTTAGCAAATCAAATTGATGTTATCTATCATTGTGGTGCAGCAGTTAATTTTGTTATGCCTTATAGTAGACTTTACGATACAAATGTTGTTGGTACTCGAGAGATTATTCGATTAGCTGCATATAAATCAACTTGTATACCGATTCATTATATATCGACGATTAGTGTTTTATCACCGGATGTGAATACTGAAGTGTCGATTGACAAAATATCACCAGAACGATTAATCGATGGTTACTCACAAAGTAAATGGGTGGCAGAGAAATTAATAAATCGAGCTGGTCAAATGGGTTTGCCAGTAGTTATCTATCGTCTTGGATCGATATGTGCAAGTACAAAAACAGGTGCCTGCAATCGAAATGATCTTTATACTTTGATTCTATCTGCTATTATTAAAACTGTTAGCTATCCTGAAATATTAACAAAAGCTCGTCTGTATGCTCTTCCAGTTGATTTCACTGCTAAAAGTATCGTTTATTTGAGTATGAATCAATGTGATATCAATGGAAAAATCTATCATATTGCTAATTCAAATCAGGAAATATCATTCACAGATATTACTGAAACAATACATCGAAATGGTATCAATTTGAATAGTGTATCATTCATTGAATGGCAAACAAAATTGAGAACTATTAGTAATGAAGGCGATTCGATTGAAACTCTCGTAGAATTATTAAACACAAATACATTTGATGAACAACGTCAGATATCAACTGAAGAATATTATCGTTCTATTTCGACAATAAAAATGCCAAGTTTAGACAAGATTTATCTACAACAATGGTTCGATTTCTTAGCTGAGAATATCGTTCGATTGAAGACTGATAATGACAAAGTTTTTTCTTAATAAAATTTCGTAAAAAAAACTCTTTAAATAGAATATGTTTTCGAGCGAGAAAGAAAAAAGCTCGACAAGATGGCGCTCATCGACACTACCGCCAGTAGTCCATCTGTTTAGTATCGATTTTTATTGGTCTCTATTGATCAAGTTCATAACGATTGGTTAGTATTGCCACTCGACGAGAATGTGCAGTAGTAAAGTAAAAATGATGATGATCGCCAAGAATATTCTATCATTTGTTTAAAAATTTTGATATTTAAACATAAATTTCGTGATTCTAGATACTATCAATGGACGTTTATTGGGAATTATCCGATTTCGATATTCATACCCGTCAACAGGGCATGGAAAAATTACTTGAATCATTGAAAACCTTGTCAACAAACGATGATAATGGAAAGGTATTTTCACCGATTTCGATTTTGCGCAATTATTTTTATGGGTTTTCTTTGTTTAGAGTTTGTCAACACAAGTCGATTACACGATTTCACGATTAGTCAAAGGTCTCGTATCGAATCGTAAATGTGCTCGTATTGGTTACGCTGCAAGTCTTGGCACAGTTCGTATCTCCTTCAAAAAAAAACCTTCAATTATACATATTGATTCTCTTTCAGCTTGCTAATTTACCGAATAATGAACTGAATGTCCCGTCAGCTGACGAACTTCTATCGTTAGTTCAAAGCAAATTAACAACAAGAAAAGAAACGGGTGTTGAAGTACGAAGTGAAAATTCCTTTTGCTCTCAGATCATCACGTTTTTCTATAGGATGCAAAAAACGTTCGAATCGGCCGTGTACTCGCCTACATCGCTTTGGCTTTCACAGAAAAGGATGCAAATGTTCGTTGTGTTGTTTTTTTTTCTTTTGCACGAACTTGAATTCTCTGCTTTTAGTTATCTGATTTGTTGCCGAAGATTCTTCCTGATCTACTCTTGATTCGTACGCAGGAAACACGTCGACGATTGCGAACATTTGTCGATGCGTCGATCATTCAACTAGCTAAATGGGTAAGAGTGAATTTTCAACGATTTTCGATTCCATTTTTTGTTTTCAGGCCGGTCGAAAATCGTTTAAAAAGGATATTTTGCCTCGTATTCAAGATCTTTTGCCAACAAATTGGCAAGCAAATGAAGATGGAACGAAATCCATATTTCTTCTTAGTTCGCTTGCTAATCTTTATCCAGTAGAATTTCTAAATTCAATAAAAATCCTTTCATTTTTCGTTTCGTTTTGAAGAAAATCTTCGATCAAGATTATTTTCAAACTCATTGGAATAAACCAGTGTTATCCTTAGGACAAACAGATGAAGAACAAACAACCATTAAGAAATGTTTACAAGTAAAAAACAAAGATATTTTCTCGTAGATCAAGAAATGATTTTCAATGAATGAATTTCAGTCATTTGACAACGAACTTCATCTTCTCGAACAATTGACTCAACAATTGCTTATCTATGCAATTCGTAGTCAACAATTGGCATCGTTTTGGCCTGTTCTTGTTGATGGTTTGATGAGAGAAGAATATGTCGAGTTTCAATTTGGAATATTTATCTTTTAGAATTATCGAATATTGGACTCGATTCAAATAAAGGACAGATTTTATTGAATTTAATCATCTTTGCTTTTCAAGAACAGGAGGATATCGATTCGATCTATACGGTAATAAGTCCGTTGATCATCGGTTTATCCGAAATTTTTTCTTTAGATCGAAACGATTCTCGATAAGAGTCCAAATTTAATCGGTAAAATTCTCGATCTACTCGCTTCATCAGGTCGAAAGAATCATCAAGCTGCGTCAATCGATCTCTCGAAAAATGCTGTATGAATTCATTTCGATTGAACTGCATCGATATACTTCCGTTTTTCATCATATTTAGCTTGATAAATTAGCACATACACTAGCAAATCAATCGTTTCAACAACGATTACGTTTATTCGAGAAATTATTCAACTGGTTTGTTGAAAGCTTTTGAATAGATCATGTTTTTTTTAATATAGAATCATTTTAGTGCTGACAAAAACTATTCATGTCTTCATTCAGTAGCCAATTCACTTGCAGAAAAAGTCTGTCACTCAATTCGAATATCAAATCGTGCAAAAATTTTTCGTTTTAGTTAACGGTTGATGAATTGACGGATTATACGAAATATATTTTCGGTTTATTTGTTAAAAGTGCAAAAGATGAAAGGTAGAAGTAGGAAATATTGAAGAGACTTCGATTTTTAATAGTTCATTTTCAGTGGTCTTGATCGTCGTCGACATTTTCTTCTTGAAATGGTAAAAACTCCTGTTCTTATTCGATTAAAATTCTCATTTTTAAAATTTTCAGCTATCAAACATTTGCAATATTTCATCATTTGATCTCAAAACTGAATCAAATGGTTCATTATTCGAAAGTATTCTTTCAATTTGTGTTCTTCTCTCCTATTTCAAATTAAACAATCATCTTCCAAAACCTTTACGTGAAGTAATTTTGTCGTTTCTCTTTTGTTATCAAAAACACGAAAAACAACTGTTTATCTAGTTTATTCACGACAATGTGGATCTGTCGGATGTGACA
>ERZ778020.1336-NODE-1336-length-21932-cov-7.390501_pt1 | contig 21932 bp, 18 predicted proteins | sample MGYA00375750_ERZ778020 | MGnify/ENA primary metagenome ERZ778020 (study PRJEB29350, sample SAMN05389818) | bioreactor metagenome | isolation source: Ammonium sulfate bioreactor | place: South Africa: University of Cape Town | collected 2014-03-17 ...
GCAGCTGCCAAGATCGCCGAACTGTCCAGGCCGCCAGACAGCATGATCCCGACCGGTACATCGGAACGCAACCGCACGCGAACCGCATCAATAAAGAGATCACGAATTTCCTCAGCTTTCGGTCCGGGCAAATCGGATCGCGGCTCTTCGTAAGGATGATGCCAGAACGGCTTGGCTTTGACCACGACGGTGGAGGCATGGAGATCGATCTCTGCCCACGATGCCACGGGGAACTCATCGATACCCTTGAAGAAGGTCTGCGGCTGGGCGCAGATCAACGACTGGATCAGATATCGGCCGACAGCGTCGACATTCAGTCCGAAACGCTGCCCGCCGGAACCGGCCAAGACCCCTTTGATCTCGGAGGCAGCCACCAAGGTTCGGCCATCTAGGGAATAATAAAAGGGCTTAACTCCCAGGCGATCCCGCGATAGTAGGAGCCGTCCTTCTTTTCGATCCAAGAACGCAAGTGCCCACATGCCATTGAAACGACGGAAAGCATCCGCGCCCCAACGCACCAACGCAGCCAGCACGACCGCGGTGTCGCCGCCGGACATCGCGACAATGGGATCCTCGCCCAGTTCCCGCGCGAGTTCCTTGTAATTGTAGACTTCGCCGTTGTAGCTCAACGCATAGCGACCGCAGGGCGAGACCATCGGCTGATGGCCGGCGGGAGAAAGATCAAGAATAGAGAGACGCTGCTGACCCAGCCCAACAATGCCCGCGCCGACCGCCTCGATCAACACGCCGCGGTCATCAGGACCCCGATGCGTCTGCGCACGCTCCATCTCCGCGAGCCGATCGGCTACCTCATCGGATCCAGCGGACGTGGAAAAGCATAGCGTAACGCCACACATGGTAACCTTTCAGAGTGTGATGATCGCGGGCGTCATGCTCGACTTACTGACGACTCGCATGTAAACTGGTAACGTATTCAGGGCAAGCACCGACTTGTAAAAACGTCGCGTTGCTGATGCCTTGTTTGCGGCACAAATCGTTCGCCGGAACACCGGCCCCATGCTCCTTTAAGATCCTGATGATCTTCTCTTCGGTGAACCTGCTCTTGCGTATCGTCTGTCTCCTCGGTGGAGAACAGAATTCCTACCTCAAAATCTGGGGCGTTTCAGAGGTGCAAGTCACTTCGCTCGAGCCACCATTTCCGCCGCCGCTGCCGGCGTAGTGCTTACTGACCCGTAGCAAAGGGAGCTAGCGACTACGGCGAAAAAAGTAATGGGACCGACGTTTGTTATGTCGCCCGTTTTTAGCGCAGCTAGAAAAAGCGTTACCGCGGCCGCTGAACTTATTACCTCGTAACGGGAAGCGGAGCCTCGATAGAGGTGGGTGCCGACTGGCAAAAGTAGTGTCACCAACAGGGCGAAAAACGCCAAAGCGGCTATCGGACCGCTTTCCAGAAAAGTCTCTATCATCAGGTTGTGGGGATACAAGAGGCCGTCTTTGCTATTTGCAGCATACGACCCAAGCCCCGTCCCCCAAACGCGCGAAGGTGACCTATCGTAGTCAAAAGAGAGAGGCCGCGTTTCCGCGCCATCTGCCATTTGAGCGTTCCCATTCCACGCACCACCGCCGCGCTCAAAAATACTAACGGCGTTCGACGCTGCCTCAACTCTGGAACTATAGCCCGTAACGAAATGAGCCCAATAGGATACGCTGAATTCGTTCGCGACAATAGGCCACGAAATAGCTGGTATTGCCACGATGATGGCAACCGTCTTCACTAAAGATGGCAGATCAACAAAACTCTGCCGTAGGTAGATTGAGCCAATGGCTGTCACCGCAATGACAAACAGAATTGTGTCCACTCGGCGGATAAGAATAGAAACTCCAAATAAGCACAAGCCCACAAAAACCGCGATAGCTCTACTTATGTTCCGACTAGAGCCTAGCCAAAGGCAAGACGCGGTCCCGCCAAGTATATATAGAATGCCCATCGAGATGATTGAAAATTGGGCACGGTTTCTGCCCATGTACCAGTCGGAAGCGGTGTCATAATCGCTTCTATAAAGACCATTCGACGCTGCGATCGTCACAATCATGCCAATGATCGAAACGGCGATTATCCCGCCAGCGGTCCCACGGAACGCTGCTCTCCGATTGCCAAGCAAGCTGAACATTAGGGCTGTCGCAATCGGTGGCAATGATGTGACAAGAAATACCACGAGTTTCGACCGGATGTAATCGTTCGAATGGCCGCTCCACTGCATTGGATTCGCCAAAAACGCCCATTGCTCCGGGACTGCAGACTGCGCCACCAACGCGAAGTAAATTGCAATCAGCGAACAAGCGAAGAGAATTCGTCTTTCTGGGCGGAAATTCTTCTCGCAGACAACCCATAGGCAGGCCGAGGCCACAAGCGCGATGAGGGCAAATAGTTGTCCTGGGACCAAAATCGAACGTCCTAACAATGGGGTAGAGATCACCACACCACTGCAGATGCCAAACAAAAGCTCGCGCCAACCGGCGCCGGAAGCCGTCTTCATGAATGACCCCCACCCCCCGCCCCTCAAAACGGGCGCAAATTAATCTTGAGGCGTGCTCTGACGCAAATGTTTAAAGTTTACTCGATGCGCCTGAGTCAGTATCGGTCACTGTGATCACGCCATCTTCAAGAGGGAACTCCATCGGTATTTTGTCCCATGCCTCTACGGGGAACCCACCAGCAGAAATCTGCGCTAGCATGTAAGCTGGGAAGGCCCCCAAGACTGGTCGGTAGCGTTCGCCCGCAGAAGGCATCGCTCCCGCCAAGGGATACTCCCAAACCAAGATGCGATCTGCGTCTTTGAGGTCGGCCCAGGACGAAGCGATAAGAAGGCCCGTATTGGCGTCCACATTGCAAATGTGCCCGGCCGCAGTAAATTCGTTCCAGATGTGGCCGGCTCCGACCAACATACGATTTTTGATGCCGTCGCGATCGAGCAGGATTTTCATCAAGTAAGCGTAGTCGTTGCAACAACCGATAGAGGAGTTCAGAAACTGGCGTTGCGACTGCGTATATTCGATAACCCCGCCATGGATTTCGTTATTGGTGGTGCAGCCTGATAGATCGGGCCGCTGCTTGTTGCCGTATGCGAATAGCGTCCCTACCGCAATAGAATAAAAGGCGGCGCGTTCAGCGGTTCGCTGGCCGATCCCCCAATTAGATGATATGACTGGGGAGGCTTCTTCGTAAAGCCGCCGCAGATAGGAGTGGAATGCTTCGAAGCTTTCGAGCGCTTCTTTTGGGAAGCTATCCCGGTCATAGGCGGCTTGGATGCTAGGAGAGAATGTTGGAATTTGCCGAACTTCCAATTTCGTTAGCATGGGAGAAATCGGCATTGGAGTGTAAATCACCTTTATCTCGGGGGGTGATGCTCGCTCGACAATTATGGGGGCCCGATGTTCAACAATATTGGCGCGGTAATACCAGAATGGCCCCGCGAGCACCCCGATGGTCGTCAAGCAAAGCAGCGCCATACCTCGCGCCGTCGTCGCTGCGCGCCAGTTACGCGCTGAGAAAGCAATGAGCGCGAATATCATCAATCCGGCAAAAACGAGCGATAGCCGTGCCTCGACGAATCCTATGGTCTGAAGGAATTCGGGGAGTTCGAATCCGTCAATCCTCATTGCAGCGAAATGAAAGAACGCCGGCGTAGCAAAAACCAAGATTGATGCCACCAATGCGCTTAGCAGCCACGACGCATATCGATCTATCTGCATGACCCGGCCCATCCCATAGTTAGGCGGCATAGTTACCGACACAAGTCATCCGAGTAAACCCAGACTGATGGACTCTGCCCAAAACTCAAGGGTCAGGGTCTCAGGTCAAGGTCAATCGTTGATACGACAAACAACTCCCAAAGGCTCGGCCAATCTCACGGGATGGGCTCCCCCCCCCCTTCATGCTCGACATTTTACAAATCGGCCCGTCCACAATTGAATCGAGGCGTTTGCGAGCGACGGCTCAGGTCGACTCGGCCCGCCCTTCATCCCGCGTAAGCACGTAGATCACGGCAAGATAGAGCAGATAGAAAGCCGCGCTCGAGATCGAAAAGGCCTCTGTCAAGTGTGACGGTGCCGCCCACACCGCGATCGCCACGGCTCCGAGGCGAAGGATAGCACCTGCCGCCTGAAGCCACATAATCATTGCGACGCGGCCTGTCACCAGAAGCATCATCGAAACAGGGGAAGCAATGAACTGCAAGATGAACATCGGCGTCAGCCAGGCGACGATGACGCCAGCGCGCGCCCATGCAGCCCCGAATATGAGAGGATAAAGCCATGGCGACAACGCACCGGCCAGGATCAACGGCGGCGCCCCGGTTTTCAACAGCACCCTCATCGTGCGGCGCGTGAAAGGCGATAACGTACCCGCGCGAGCTCTCATGGGAGCTTCCACCAGAAACACCTGGGCGACGGAGCTGCCGATTAGCGCCATCGGCAATCCCATCACCCGCATCGCCAGCATCAGGAAGCCGGCCTCGGGTCCGACGGCAGAACCCGCGATAATGATGATGGCGAGTTCCAATCCAAGCGTGTTAAATAGCGCTTCCGGAACCGAAAAGAACGGTTGCTTGCGGTAGGCGCGCACCGCGGTACGCAGGCGCGTCCAGCTGATAGTCCAGAGCAGGCCCCTGTCGTCCCGCCACAGAGCGCGCGCCAAGTCAATAACTCCAAGCCCGCCATAGATCATGTGACCCAGGATCAGCCCGAACGGCGAGGGCTGAATGAAGCCGATAGCGAGTTGCGTTCCGGCTCCCCCAACCGCGCGAACCATGCGCGTCCGCGAGATAAGCGCGAACTGGCGTTTTCGTGAAGCCCAGTATTGCAGGGAATCATAACTGGAGGCCAACCCAACTCCGATGGGAATCATCCATAAATACGGCTGCAACGCCGGCTGCCCCAAAAGCCTAGCCGTGGCTTCCGGCGCGAAAGTCACCGGCAGTGCTGTTAAACACGCGAACCCAGCCGTCGAAATCAGTGAGAGGACCAAAAGGCTCAGGCCCTCGACCGGCTCCTCCGGAAGCGGAATCGCAATATTGAACCGCAGGCTCGATACAACAGCTATCAAGCCTAGCACGGACGCATAGACGGCAAGTAGGTTGAAGTCGCCCGGCGAATATAGTCGCGTCAGGACCGGCATCGATAGCGCAGCGATAGCTTGCGCCGCCACAGTACCGCCAGCCAATATTCCGATGCTCCGCACCAAACCACGCTGGCGAAATAGATCTGACGACCGATCATATACCCCTTTAAGCCTTCGGAACGACAGAACCAAGCGCGGACCTCGGGTAGTTGCCATTGGCAAGTGATATATTCGATCGCCAACCGGACCTAACAGTCGAGATTCGCGTAGCGGGTTGAAAGTCGACTAAGTTATAAGTTGCGCGCCGTTTGAGACAGTAAGCAACCAGGAATCAACGAATGCGCGCTAGCACTCAAGGAGCCATGGAAAAAGTGCGTTGAGTTGATACAATACTTCAACAATCGCGTACAAATAGTCCCATGTTCAACGCATTGGAACGTAGCTGGTTTAATCTCGAAGCCGAGAGCACCTTTTACAATCTAATGCTTGTTTAGAACTTTAGCATTTCATATTAGCATATTTGATTCGTTTCTCAAAGCGGTTGCCGGAAGTGGATCCGGAGCTGATTTACGCTCTGTCAACCGAGATCATGAAAGCCGCCGTTGGTCTTCCGGATTGCAGGATGAGGTAGTGCATATGGAAATTGAACGGACGGAAAGCGCGGACGAGTTTGGCTTGAGAGACTTGCTCGCACTATTGTGGCAATCAAGACTCCTGATCGTTCGGTGACAACCTTTCGCTGATAGTAGGAGGCGCATCATTTCTTCTGCTGCCGCGCGTCTTCGTATGCAATTGTCGATCGTTCCATTGCCTCTGACGTTGCCCGCAACTTCTATCCAGCGTGACGTAGACTCTGACGGTTGGTTTTACCCATCTGGGCGGGGTGAGCGACGGGGGCTGGCGTGGAGCTGGCCATTGAGCGCAGCGCCAGATCCCGTCGCGGGTTGAAGGTGTCGGCGTATTCGGCAGGTGTTAGCCAGCCGAGCCGCGAGTGGGGTCGGTTGAGATTGTAGTCGGCTCGCCACGACGCCACCGTCGCCCGCACGTGCGAGAGCGAGGGGAACAGCGTTTCGTTGAGCAGTTCGTCGCGTAGCCGGCCGTTGAAGCTTTCGATGAAGGCGTTCTGGATCGGCTTGCCCGGGGCGATGTAATGCCAATCGATCCGCATGCGGTCGGCGAAGCTCAGGATGGCGTTCGAGGTAAACTCGGTGCCGTTGTCGCTGACGATCATTGCCGGCTTCCCGCGCCTGGCGATGAGCACCTCGAGTTCGCGCGCCACCCGCAGTCCAGACAGCGAAGTGTCGGCAACCAGGGCAAGGCATTCCCGCGTGCAATCGTCTACCACCGTCAGCACCCTGAAGCGCCGGCAGTCCGTCATCTGGTCGGAGACGAAGTCAAGCGACCAGCGCTGGTTCGGCGCCATCGGGATCAGCATCGGTGCCCGCGTGCCCATGGCCCGCTTGCGGCCGCCTCGGCGACGCACAGTCAGCTTCTCCTCGCGATAGATCCGGAACAATCGCTTGTGATTGACCACATGTCCCTCGCGTCGGAGCAGAATGTGCAGCCGTCGATAGCCGAACCGTCGCCGCTCATGGGCAATGGCCTTCATCCGCTCGCGCAGCAAACCATCATCGATCCTGGTGGCGTGGTAACGCATTGTCATCCGACAGCACCCCAGCACCTGGCACGCCCGCCGCTCGCTCATCCCATAGACAGTCTGGAGATGGGCGACAGCATCCCGCTTGGCAGCGGGCGCTACCATTTTTTTCCCAGGAGGTCCTTCAACGCCGAGTTGTCCAGCATCGCATCGGCCAGAAGCTTCTTCAGCCGGGCGTTCTCGTCTTCGAGTGCCTTCAGCCGCTTCGCCTCGCTGATGTCCATGCCGCCATACTTGGCCTTCCACTTATAAATGCTGGCGTTGCTCACACCATGCTTGCGGCACAGATCGGCGACCGGAACCCCGGCCTCCTGCTCCTTCAATATCCCGATGATCTGCTCTTCGGTGAACCTGTTGCGCTTCATCTCTGGTCCTTGTCGTGGGGCCAGAGCCTACTTCAAACTGGATTAAGCCGAGGGGGCAACGTCAGAGGCTGTCGAGTTCGCAACGCAGGAATGGGGCGACTGGTTCAATAACCGATGGCTCCTGGAGCCCGTCGGAAACATCCCGCCCGCCGAAGCCGAGCAACACTCCTACGGCATGCTGGAACAATCGGCTATGGCGGCATAACTTAAACCAAACGGCCTCCGGCAAAGCCGGGGCGGTTCAGTTTCAGGTCAACCTTCATACGATTGCAAAAAGATCATATACTCGAATCTTAAAGTCGAATATTGGCTGAGCATTGGGGTGCCGGTATAGGACGAAGTCGGATCTATAATTATGATGCGTTTTGGAAATTCCAGTTTGACAACGCGCAACGCCTTAATCGCTGTCCATGACACGCTAGCTACCACTCTCGCTGTTCTGATCAGCTTCCTCCTCCGCTTTGAAGGCAACGCTCTCGAATCCCGCCTTCCGATCCTGCTATGGATACTTGCTCCGTTTCTGGCGCTCAGTGTCATCGTTTGTTATTTTTCTGGCCTTACCACCACGAAATGGAGATTTGTTTCTCTTCCAGACGTGTTCAATATTGTTCGCACGGCAACCATTCTGACGGTAGCCTTGTTGGTCCTCGACTATATTTTTGTCTCGCCGAACATGGGCGACCGATTCTTTTTTGGCAAAGCGACGATCATTCTCTATTGGTTTCTTGAAGTCTTTTTCCTGAGCGCATCCCGCTTTGCCTATCGCTACTTTCGCTTCACGCGCACCCAGAATAAGGCACGTGTCGGTGACGCCGCGCCAGCCTTGCTGATCGGGTTGGCCGCTGACGCAGAAATTGTGCTACGAGCCTTCGAAAGTGGCGCGATTAAGCAACTCAGGCCCATTGGTATCCTGTCTCCATCAACGGCAGATCGTGGGCAGGTGATCCGACGCACGCCCGTCCTGGGCGGAGTCGAGGACTTAACTGATGTCGTCAATGACTTTGCTAAGCGAGGAGCCTCGATCAAGCGAGTTATCTTGACTCCGTCGGCGTTTGAACCCGGTGTACCATCCGATTCCATTTTGCTTGCTGCTCGAAAGCTCGGACTGATCGCAAGCCGCCTGCCCTCTCTTGAGGCCGGAGAGGCACCGCAACTGAAGCCCGTTGCTGTTGAGGACCTTCTTCTGCGCCCAAGCCACAAGATCGACTATAGCCGTCTTGAGGATCTTGTTCGCAACAAGGCCGTTATCGTCACCGGCGGCGGTGGCTCCATTGGATCGGAAATATGCGATCGTGTTGTTACGTTTGGCGCCGCGCGCCTTCTGATTATCGAGAATTCGGAGCCAGCACTATATGCGGTTCAAGAGGCGTTGGTCGCCCGGCAGACGAATGCCACAATCGAAGGCCGCGTGGCGGATATCCGGGACCGCCCACGAATCCACCGCCTGATGCAGGAATTCAAACCGAACATCGTGTTCCATGCCGCCGCTCTCAAACATGTTCCGATTCTGGAGCGGGATTGGAGTGAAGGCGTTAAAACCAACATCTTTGGATCAATCATCGTTGCGGATGCCGCAGCAGCATCAGGCGCCGATGCCATGGTAATGATTTCCACGGACAAAGCCGTCGAGCCAGTTTCCATGCTCGGCCTAACCAAGCGTTTTGCTGAGATGTATTGTCAAGCGCTGGATCGCGAGCTTGCTGCGCGAATCAAGGGCAAACTGCCGATGCGCTTGATATCGGTCCGTTTCGGCAATGTGTTGGCGTCGAATGGCTCCGTCGTGCCGAAATTCAAGGCCCAGATTGAAGCGGGCGGTCCAGTTACCGTCACCCACCCAGATATGGTTCGATACTTTATGACAATCCGGGAGGCCTGCGACTTGGTTATCACCGCGGCGACGCACGCTCTTTCACCCACCCGCTCGGACGTTTCGGTTTACGTCCTCGACATGGGGCAACCGGTTCGGATCGTCGAACTCGCCGAACGCCTCATTCAACTCTCGGGCCTGCAGATTGGGCACGACATCGATATCGTTTTCTCCGGAGTTCGTCCGGGGGAGCGTCTTAACGAAATCCTGTTCACTGATCAGGAACCAACAATAGATATTGGCATCTCCGGCGTGATGGCCGCCAAGCCCAACGAATCCTCGATGGCGGTACTGAAAAAGTGGATCGACATACTGGACAAGGCCGTCGTGGATGACGAACGAGGCGTCGTAAAGGCCACTTTAACCGAAGCGGTTCCGGAGTTCGGCCACCCGGCCTCAGAGCCCTCCTAAAGACCTTCTGTAGGAGGCATCATCGGCACATCAGCAGACCACAGCTCGCTCGGGAGCCCAGGGAACAATTCATCGAGAACACGATGGGCTGATACGAGGAATGGCTTTCAACGGCATATTGTGTGGCTTCCGGCAAACTGTTATGGCATCGCAACATAGACGTTCTGACTTGTAGAAGCGACCGACCTAAGGATGACGGGTTGCATATCCGGAAGTGTTCTCCAGCTCGAGGCGCCTCTTACCTATTTGGTTTCTTGATCTTTTTGAGACGATTCGGCAGAGCATTCAGTATCGGTTTCTCGATTCTGGCTGGGACTATCAAAGGTTAAATCGATGAGTGCCTCAGGAGACGCGTCGGCCTTGGGAATTAAGACCCACGCAATTTTAGATCAGATCAACTCCCGATCGTTCAAAATCGGAATTATTGGTCTTGGCTATGTGGGAATCCCCCTTGCGCTTGCAGCCGTCCGCGCAGGCTTCCCGGTTTTGGGTTTTGATATCGATGCGCTTAGGGTTGAGGAACTCAACGAGGGCGTCAGCTCAATCAAACATATTCCGAGCAAGGATGTGGCCGAAGCGGTGGGAACCGGCAGATTTGCAGCCACCTCTGACTTCGACGAGATTAGAAACGTCGATGCCGTGATCATCTGCGTTCCAACCCCACTTACACGAAATCGCGAACCTGACCTGTCCTTTGTCGAGAATACGGGCCGAACGATTGCACCACGTTTGCGCAAAGGGCAATTGATATCGCTCGAATCCACCACTTATCCAGGGACGACCGACGAAATTTTGAAACCGATTTTCGAAGCCACCGGCTTGAAAAGCGGCCAAGACTTCTACTTGGCGTTTTCTCCCGAGCGAGAGGATCCGGGCAACGCGAATTACGGAACCACCACAATTCCGAAAGTTGTGGGTGGTGACGGCCGAGATGCCCTCGCAATAGCAGACGCTCTTTACAGCAAGCTGGTGGTGAAGACCGTCCCAGTTTCGTCGACTGCAACCGCTGAAGCGGTCAAGCTGACCGAGAACATTTTCCGCTCGGTGAATATTGCGCTCGTCAATGAACTCAAGATCATCTATAGCGCGATGGGCATCGATGTGTGGGAAGTAATCGACGCCGCGAAGACGAAACCGTTTGGCTTTATGCCATTCTATCCAGGTCCGGGGCTTGGCGGTCACTGCATCCCGATCGATCCCTTTTACTTGTCGTGGAAAGCGCGCGAATACGAGATCAGCACCAAGTTCATCGAATTGGCAGGCGAGATTAACAGCGCGATGCCTCGTCTTGTCGTCGAGAAGCTTGCCGAAGCACTCGATCGCCGTTCCAGTCGGGGATTGAACGGCTCGCGCATTCTTGTCATAGGCTTGGCCTATAAGAAAAACGTTGATGATATTCGCGAAAGCCCATCGTTGCGGTTGATTGAGATCATCGAAGAACGCGGCGCGAAGGTCGATTTCTACGATCCCTATGTTGCTGTCATCCCGATGACACGCGAACACGCAGCGCTCGCTGGCCGCGAATCAGCATCGTTCGACGCTGCAAATATCGCTAGTTATGATGCGGTTTTGATCGCGACCGACCACGACTCTGTCAACTATCCATTCCTAGCAAAAGCCGCCAAAATTGTCGTGGATGCCCGCAACGCCTGTGCCCGCAACGGCGCGCTCTTTGAAAACGTCGTGAAGGCCTAATGCTCGAGCGCCGGAAGGAATTCTCTCCATGAGGAAGTTCGCGCTCATCGGTGCTGCCGGCTATATTGCCCCGCGTCATATGGGGGCAATCAAGGCTGTTAACGGCAACTTACTTGTTGCATATGATCCAAACGACTCGGTTGGCATCATTGACAGCCATTTTCCGCAAGCGGATTTCTTTACCGAGTTCGAGCGTTTTGATCGACATGTCGACAAGCTGCGTCGCTCTGGTCAATCGATCGACTACGTTTCGATCTGCTCGCCCAACTATCTTCATGATGCACACTGCCGTTTCGCTCTCCGCGCAGGAGCCGATGCAATCTGTGAGAAGCCGCTTGTCCTTAATCCCTGGAACATCGACGGCCTAGCCGAAGTCGAATCCGATACCGGGCGCAAGATTTCAACTATTTTGCAGTTGCGACTGCACCCAGCCATCAAGGCGATGAAGGAAAAATTCTCCAATTCCACCGAGCGACATTTCGTCGATCTGACTTACATCACGTCGCGTGGGCACTGGTATCACGCGTCGTGGAAAGGCAACGAAGACAAGTCCGGTGGAATCGCCACGAATATCGGCGTCCACTTCTTCGACATGCTTGGCTATGTTTTCGGACCAGTCCAATCGTCCGTCGCACATTTGCGCGAGGAGTCGCGCGCTGCAGGCGTGCTGTCCTATCAGAATGCGGACGTTCGGTGGTTCCTATCGATTGATAGTAACGATTTGCCGGAATCCGTAAAAGGCAAGAAGACGACTTATCGTTCCTTGACCGTCGGCGATGAAAGTGTCGAATTCTCGGATGGCTTTACGGAACTGCACAACGACAGTTACCGCGAAATCCTTGCCGGCCGCGGCTTCACGCTTCAGGACGTTCGCCCCTGTGTCGAAGTGGTTTCCGCTTTCCGCACCGCTCCGATTGTGACCACTGGCGAACGCCATACCTTCGTGAAGCATCACGTCAAAGCGTAGCATGACAGATACAAAAGGTCAGATGAGAGAAGACCCCCGCTTTCCGGGCGTATCAATCCATGAATCGGCATATGTCGATCATGATGTCGCCATTGGGCCGGGATCCCGCATATGGCACTTTGTTCATATTCTGCCCAAGGTCACCATCGGCAGAGATTGCATCTTCGGCCAAAATGTCATGATCGGCCCGGATGTCAAAATCGGCAATGGCTGCAAGGTGCAGAACAATGTCGCTCTCTACGCCGGCGTCGAGCTCGCCGACGATGTCTTTTGCGGACCGTCCTGCGTTTTTACGAACGTAAATAATCCGCGCGCCTTCGTCAGTCGTAAGGACGAGTTTCGGCGGACGCCCATTGGCAAAGGAGCCAGCATCGGCGCCAACGCAACAATCGTCTGCGGCCATTCACTTGGCGCCTATTGCTTTATCGCGGCCGGCGCCGTTATCACTGCGGATGTACCAGACTTCGCACTCATGGCAGGCGTCCCTGCCCGACGTATCGGTTGGATGAGCCGAGAGGGCGAGAAACTGGGCTCAGATCTTCGATGCCCGCGGACCGGCGAACGCTATCGCGAGACGCCGGATGGCCGCTTGGAGGTAGTATCGGAATGAGCAAGCCATTGATCGATTTCATCGATCTCAAATCGCAATACCGAACGCTCAAGACATCAATCGACGATCGCATCCAGGCCGTTCTCAATCACGGCCAATACGTTATGGGGCCCGAGGTCGGCGAGCTCGAAGGGAAGCTCGCGACCTTTGTCGGCGGTGGGCAGTGTATCACTGTCGCGTCCGGGACCGAGGCTCTGCTGATTGCCCTGATGGCACTGGGGATCAAAGCCGGCGATGAGGTGATCACATCGCCGTTTACATTTGCCGCAACGGCGGAAGTCATAGCACTGGTCGGCGCGACACCGGTTTTCGTCGATATCGAACCCGACACCTGCAACATTGACGTGCACTCTATCGAAGCTGCAATAACCTCCAAAACGCGCGCCATCATGCCGGTTTCCCTCTATGGGCAAGCACCGGACATGGACGACATCAACGCGATTGCCGATCGTCATAATCTTGCTGTTGTTGACGATGCGGCACAAAGTTTTGGCGCAACCTATCGAGATCGCCGTAGCTGCGCCCTATCGACGATCGGCTGCACCAGCTTTTTCCCCAGCAAGCCTCTAGGGTGCTATGGTGATGGGGGTGCCATATTCACCACGGACGACTCGCTTGCCACGGCAATGCGGGAGATCCGGGTCCATGGTCAGGAGCGGCGCTATCACCATACGCGGATCGGTGTTGGTGGTCGAATGGATACGATTCAATGCGCCGTCGTGCTTTCGAAGCTAGAGCGCTTCGACTGGGAGTTGGAACGGCGCGAGCAAATCGCGCAGCGCTATATTCGATTGCTGTCGGGCTCTGACGCGGTCACACCGCCTGTGGTGCGACCCGACCGGACATCCGCCTGGGCGCAATTTACCGTCCAGGTCGAGCGCCGAGACCACGTCATCAAATCGCTGAACGACAATGGTGTCCCCACCGCGATTCACTACCCTATCCCGCTCCATCAGCAACCGGCCTACCGAGATCTTTGCCGCATAGCGGGAAGCCTGTCCAATGCAGAGCATGTGGCCGGCCGTGTCTTGAGCCTGCCGATGCATTCCTATCTTTCCGAAGCAACACAAGACACAATCGTCGCCCGTCTTCTGGATTCGGCGACGGCGTCCTAAGAGTCGCAGTAAGAGACCCAACTCGCAATTGAGGAAACTGGGCGGCGAGGCTGGCGTAGGCTTCATTTCCTATCGCACTCTTATCGCTGTTGCGATTCCGGTGCGGTATCGATGCCCTTGGGGTTATACTGGAAGTCGGATGCGATCCCGTATAGCCCGTCCCGCAAATCATCCGCTGCTTTTGCTGTCTGCGTTCGAGGCAACCCCACCACGCAATGGACCCGTCGTGCTCAAGCATACGATCGATATTATTTTAGTCGTTATTGCCCTGCTACTGCTCTGGCCTGTCATTCTGGCCGTCGCGATCGCAGTCCGCTTGCTCCTTGGAGCGCCAATTTTCTTCAAACAGACACGAATCGGCCTCCACGGAAAGCCGTTCCAGATCATCAAATTCCGGACGATGACGGATCAGCGAAACGACGCTGGCGAACTTTGCCCGGACAGTTTGCGCCTCACTCGATTCGGAAAATTTCTGCGGTCCACCAGCCTCGACGAACTCCCAGAGCTCTACAACATCGTGCGAGGCGAGATGAGTCTCGTGGGTCCGCGGCCGCTCCTCTCCGAATATCTACCGCTCTATAATGCCCGTCAGGCCAAGCGCCATGAGGTCCGACCGGGATTGACCGGTTGGGCCCAAGTTAGCGGCCGTAACGCCCTCGACTGGAAAGATCGCTTGGAAATGGACGTCTGGTACGTTGAGCACCGCTCGCTTCTTCTCGATCTCAAAATCATTGGCAAAACAGTGCTCACCGTTCTTCGCCGTGAGGGGATCAGTTCGGCCGAAAGCGTCACCATGGCGCCGTTCCGAGGAAACGATCCGTGTCAGTAAAGAGAGGACGCCTTCTCATTGTGGGTGCTAGCAGACATGGCCGCGTGGTCGCAGATTGCGCGAGCGCACTCGACCGGTGGGCAGAGATCATTTTCTTCGACGACATTTATCCGAATATCGACCGCAATTTCAAATGGGCCATACGGGGCAGCATCTCAGCTATCCAAGCGGATGCTGGCACGAGCGACAAAGTTTTTGTAGCGATCGGCAACTGTGCCACGCGGGTGGAGATGCTGGATATCTTCCGAGGTATGAATCTAAGGCTCGCCACGCTGGTTTATCCCCAAGCAAGTGTCAGTGCCGACACAAAAATTGAATATGACTCTATTGTTGTCGCCGGAGCGCTGGTCAATATCGGCGTAATGATTGGATTTGGTGGCGCCATCAACACTGGTTCATCCGTCGATTGCGACTGCGTTCTCAACAGCGGGGTTCATGTCTGCCCTGGCGCACGATTGGCGAGAGACGTTCGTATTGGGGAGCGAAGCTGGATCGACATCGGAGCCGTCATGCGGCAGGGCATTCAGATCTGTTCAGATGTCGTTGATAGCCCCGGCGCGGCAGTATTAACAGATATATCCGATGGGCTGACTGACGGTCGCGGGGTTACTGGCCTGTCCGCTGGCAGCTCGCCGAGATAAAAAAGGTTCGTAACAGACCATGCTCAATTCCCCCTTCGCACCGTGGCCCAGTTTTTCGCAAGAAGAGGCGGACGCCGTATCCCGCATCTTGCTGTCCAACAAAGTCAACTATTGGACCGGCACTGAATGCCGCGAATTCGAGCGAGAATTTGCAGCCTGGGCTGACTGCGCCAGAGCGATAAGCCTCGCCAACGGCACAGTTGCGCTGGATCTCGCCCTGAAGGCGTTGAATATCGAGCCCGGCAGCGAAGTCGTGGTTACGCCCCGTTCGTTCATTGCCTCGGCTTCAACTGTCGTGAATGCGGGGCTCGTTCCCGTGTTCGCCGATATCGATCGAGATTCGCAAAACCTGAGTGCCGAAACTATCACGCCTGTTCTGACGAACCGCACCCGTGGCCTTCTATGCGTCCATTTAGCCGGCTGGCCGTGCGACATGGAACCCATCATGTCGCTAGCCCGCGAGAGGGGCCTGCTCGTCGTAGAGGATTGCGCACAAGCGCATGGGGCAACTTACCGTGGACGCTCTGTCGGCTCTTGGGGCGATATCAATGCGTGGTCGTTCTGCCAGGACAAGATCATCACCACCGGCGGCGAAGGCGGAATGATCACCACCGATCGCGACGATCTTTGGAACAAAGCTTGGGCCTACAAGGACCATGGTAAGTCATGGGACGCCGTCTATCAACGTCAGCACCCACCGGGTTTTCGCTGGCTCCACGAAAGTTTCGGCACCAACTGGCGTATGATCGAAATGCAAGCGGTCATTGGCCGCATCCAACTCCAACGGATACCGGAGTGGCACGCTCAGCGCACGCGGAATGCCGAAGCCATCAATGCCGCTGCTCGCGCCTGCCCTGCCCTTCGCGTCCCGGAAGTCCCGAGCGATATCCAACACGCATGGTACCGTTGCTATGTTTTCGTGCGTCCCGAGCGGCTACGCGCAGATTGGAGCCGAGATCGTATCGTTCAAGAGATCAATGCATCCGGCGTGCCCTGTCTCCAGGGATCGTGTTCCGAAATGTATCTCGAGAAAGCGTTTGAAAATGCGGGTCTACAGCCGACCCAGCGGCTTCCCGTCGCCCATGAACTTGGAGAAACCAGCCTCGCCTTCCTCGTTCATCCCACCCTAACCGCGCAGGAAATCGATAAAACCTGCAATATCCTCCTCGACGTGATGAGCAGGGCAACATCCTAGAGCGGCGATCTCCAATCAAACGTTCCCGATGCGCACAGAGCAGACGCCGACAAACAATCGCTCAGAGATCGTCAGTTTGTTACGAGCTTTGATGATTGAGCATGCCTTGCCGCTTTGGGCGACGCGAGGTTGGGATCATCAGCGTGGCGGCTTTATTGAAGGACTCGCTGCGGACGGAACAGCGGATTACGACAAGCCACGACGGCTTCTCGTGCAGGCTCGTCAGATCTATTGCTTCGCCAAAGCCGCGCAACTAGGTTGGTTTCCGCTAGGCCGCGAGATCGCTTTACGCGGCCTCGACCATATGTTATCGACGGCCAAAAGTCCCGACGGGCGTCCGGGCTACGTGTCATTGCTGGCCCCCGACGGCTCCATTCTGTCCACCGCTCGCGATACTTACGATCATGCCTTTGTCCTACTGGCGCTGGCTCATACTTTCCAATTGAACGGCGACGTCCAGATCCGCACTGAAATCGACGAGGCATTGGCGTTTTTGGACCACCATCTCAAGTCGGAGCATGGCGGCTACATCGAAGGGATCCCGGCGTCGCTGCCGCGGCGGCAGAACCCTCATATGCATCTGTTCGAAGCCATGATTGCGCTATTCGATGCCACGCATGACATGAGTTTCCAAAATCGGGCCGGCGAGTATTTTAGCTTATTTCTCGCTCACTTCTTTGATCCGAAGGCAGGTGTGCTCAGGGAATATTTTGAAGAGGATTGGTCGAATATTCAGCCGGTCAGCGTCGAACCCGGTCATCAAGCCGAATGGGTCTGGCTCCTGAAGGAGTTCGAGCGGATCACCGGATGTCCTACCGGAAAATATCGCTCCGTCCTCCTCGCATCAGCGCTGCGATATAGCGACCCTGAAACCGGGTGCCTAGTCGACGAGGGGAATGTAGACGGGAAGATTATCAAAGGCTCCGGAAGATGTTGGCCTCAAACAGAGTTGGCGAAGGCCTGGATGGCGCAAGCTGAGTCTGGAATCTCCGAGGCCACCGACGCTGCAAGAGACGCTCTGATAAGGTTGGATCGCCATTATCTTCGGCATCCGGTCAAGGGCGGTTGGTACGATCGTTTCGATCCTGACCAGCAGGCCGCGATGCCATTCATACCCGCCTCATCCTTCTATCACGTCCTTTGCTCTATCGCCGAGGCCGAACGGGTCTTGGGCACGTAGAAGCACGCATGCATTCGTCCCGATCCGTTGACCGAAATCGCTCAGACTTTTGGAGGCCTTGCTCGGAATACGACCAGATTGCTCATCGTAAAGTTGACGGCGAAGCCAACGACAATCGAGATGGCCTTTGCCGGCAAAACATGAATGTGGTGAGACAACAAGACGAGAACGGTCGTCGTCATGACCATCCCCAGGATACCTGATGCGGCGAAAGCGAGGAAAGCTCGATAGCGAAGCAGCCTCCCACTTTCGACATGAAATGTTATGTGCGTATTGAGAACATAGGAAAAGGAGACCGCCACCATCCACGCGACCACGTTCGAGGCAACAATAGGCAGTCCAACGACTTTGTACGCGACCGTGAAGACACCGAAGTCTACCAGCGTATTTCCAACGCCAATCATTGCAAAGCGCACGATCTTCCGTCGCAAGGCTGAATTTCGCAAAAAGGCAAGCATGATGCAGAGAGGGTTTTTGTCTATATCAGAGCGCGGTGAAGTAGAAGCGTCAACCCGGTTGGGTGAGCCCGGTACCGCTCAATATCAGGTCATGACTATCCATTCATCATGTTTCGGCGCTTTCCGGGGCCTGTTCAGACTGAATAGTCAAGGATAGATTTCAAGCGCATACTATCGGCCTTTCCGCCCTTCATTCGCGTCAAGGACCCATGCCGAATCGTATCATTCCACTCATCATCTGCGGGGGAGCCGGGACACGTCTTTGGCCGCTCTCTCGTGATCAATATCCCAAGCAATTCCTGAAGCTCGTTGGTCCTCGGTCGATGTTCCAGGACACGATCCTCCGGGTTTCCAACCGCGATCTATTCGACAAACCTTGCGTCGTCACGGGAGAGGCTCACCGGTTTCTGGTGCTCGAGCAACTCGCGGAGATCAAATGCGACGCGGATATCCTTCTCGAGCCCTCTCGCCGGGATTCGGGGCCCGCAATCATTGCCGGCACCATGTTTGCTGAACGTCGCAGGCCGAACGCCGTCGTGTTGGCCTTAGCGTCCGACCACCTCGTCACCGACAACGATGCCTTTATCGAGGCATGCAAGACATCACTGGATGCCGCAGTCGGCGGTCAGATTGTAACATTTGGCATTAAGCCGACCGGACCAGTAACAGAATACGGATATATTTTGCCCGGCGATGCCATCGCCGCACCACTACGCATAGTTCAGCAATTTGTCGAGAAGCCAGATGCCGCCACCGCGACTCGATACATCCAGAACGGATATCTTTGGAACAGCGGCAACTTCATTTTTCGAACCGACGTTCTTCTTGACGAATACAGGGTCGCTGATCCGGCAAGTAGCGATGCAATTGCGCACGCAGTTCAGCACGGAATCATCGATCCCCCCTTTGTTCGCCTCAGTCAAGAATTCTTTGGGAAAGCAACGCCGGCTTCTATCGATTTTGCCGTTATGGAAAGAACCACGCGTGCTGCCGTAATGGCAGTGTCGTTCGGCTGGTCTGACATCGGTTCCTGGCAGGCTGTTTGGGATTTCTCAACTAAGAATGAAGATGGCAACGCGACGCGCGGGAGCGTGATTTTTGAAGATTCACGCAATTGCGTGGTCATCTCGGAGAAGACCATGGTCGCTCTCAATGGCGTCACTGATCTAGCCGTCGTCGTAACTGACGATGCCATTCTGATATCGCATCGCTCTGACGCAGGCGGTCTCAAGAAGCTAATTTCGACATTGAAAGCGACTGCGCCCCAGACCACAGATCGTCATCCGAAGCTTCAGAAAAAGTAGAACTTACTACTCCTTTGTGAGCGAATCGTACGGGGATTATATTCCCATCGCTCGATCCGCGCAATGTTTCGAACTTATTCTAGCGCCACCAAACCACTGAAAGCAAAATTCGGCAGACCAGCTCCTCGCATCCGCAGTCCTGATCTTGTGCCGCGCGACCTGCATCCGACATTTCTAGCGTCAGGCCAAGCCAATTGACAAGACGCAGTGTGGGAGTATCTACAACACGGCCTGCAGGGTAGCTTGGCACGGCCCGTAAAAAAACATTCTTAATAGGGGTCCGGATTGGAACCCAAACCGATGTGGCAAAGTTTTTCCTTTAAGCCAACGAAATCCTTGTATCCAGCAGATATTCTTATTGCCATAGTCGCGTTCACACTTCCCTGGTCGACGTCGCTACCAGCTATTTTTCTTGCTTTATGGCTGGTGGCCCTCGCGCCTTCGACGGATTTCGATACATTTCGCGATCTAATGAGACGGCCCATCTGTTTCCTGCCGGTCGGTTTCTTTGTGCTCGCGACGCTCGGCACTCTGTGGTCGAGCGTACCGTGGGGGGCACGACTATATTCGGTGGGGCCTGCAGCCAAGTTCCTTGTCGTCCCTTTACTTATCTATCAGTTCCAACGGTCGACGCGTGGTGTATGGGTTTTATTGGCGTTCTTTGTCTCATGTACATGCCTGATGATTTATTCTTGGGCCGTGGCCTTCGCGCCGGGGCTGGCGCTGAAGCCAAACGCTGACTATGGCGTGCCTCTCAAGAACTACATCGATCAAAGTCAAGAATTCGCGCTGTGCGCAGTCGGCATTCTCTATATCATCGTTCAGGCATCACGTAGCCGACAAACATTGAAGGCGCTCCTTCTCATTATAATTGCTGCGGCTTTTTTTGCTAATATGGCCTTTATCGTGGTTTCAAGAACCGCATTGGTCACGATTCCATTTATGATCGCCGCCTTTGTTGCCCTTCATCTTTCCCGGCGAGGACTGGTTTTCGCCTCCGGCGCCGTTATTGCGCTTCTATTCACAGTTTGGATCGCGTCCCCAACTCTACGCACGCGCACTGCCACGATCGTTTCCGAATTTCAAAGGTATGAGGCCTCAAATGCACCTACTTCGGCTGGGTTGCGAATAGAGTTCTGGCGCAAATCGCTTCGATTCTGGAGCGAGGCCCCTTTTATTGGGCAAGGCACAGGCTCCGTCAGGTCGCTCTTCACGATTTCCGCAGCGGGACAAACCGGAGCGTCGGCCGAAATCATAGCCAATCCGCACAATCAAACACTCTATACTGCGATTCAATGGGGGGCCTTGGGTGTTTTCATCCTCTACAGCATGTGGCTTTCTCATCTTCTTCTATTCAGAGGAACAAGCCTCGCTCATTGGGTCGGTCTGCTAGTCGTGGTGCAGAACATCATGACCTCCGCCTTTAACTCTCACTTGTTCGACTTCGTTCCAGGATGGATTTACGTCCTCGGTGTAGGCGTTGCTGGCGGGATGGTTCTTTCCTCCGAAGTAACACCATCGCGTAATTCGCCCGTGGAGAGCCACTCGTGAAGATCGCCATGATTGGCACCGGTTATGTCGGTCTCGTATCAGGGGCGTGCTTTTCGGTCTCGTATCAGGGGCGTGCTTTGCCGACTTCGGCAATGAAGTCACCTGCGTCGATAAGGATGCGGACAAAATTGCCGCCCTTCTGCGCGGCGAGATACCTATTTTCGAGCCGGGTCTGGAGGAGATTGTCGCTACCAACGTCCGTGCCGGCCGGCTGAACTTTACGACAGACCTCATTGAATCGGTCGGCGAAGCCGATGCTGTCTTTATCGCCGTCGGCACGCCTTCGCGGCGTGGCGACGGTTATGCCGATCTCGCCTACGTCTACACAGCCGCCCGTGAGATTGCCGCCGCAGCCAGCAATTTCACCGTCGTCGTCACCAAATCCACCGTCCCTGTCGGCACCGGAGACGAAGTCGAGCGGTTGATCCGCGAAGCCAATCCCGACGCGGATGTCGTCGTTGCATCCAATCCGGAATTTTTGCGCGAGGGCGCCGCGATCCGCGACTTCAAATTTCCCGACCGCATCATCGTGGGGACGGACGACGAGCGCGCGCGCAAAGTCATCGGCGATATCTATCGGCCGCTCTCGCTGAATCAGGCGCCGATCATGTATACGGCACGCCGCACCGCCGAGATGATCAAATACGCCGCCAACGCCTTTCTCGCGACCAAGATCACCTTCATCAATGAGATTGCCGACCTTTCGGAAAAAGTCGGCGTCAATGTGCAAGAGGTTGCGCGCGGTATCGGCCTCGATAATCGGATTGGCACCAAATTCCTGCACGCAGGACCAGGGTTCGGCGGGTCGTGCTTTCCGAAGGATACGCGTGCACTGCTAAAAACCGCGCAAGACCACGACGTTTCCCTGCGAATCGTCGACGCGGTGCTTTCCGTCAACGATCTTCGCAAGCGGGCCATGGCCCGCAAGGTCGCCAATGCGCTCGGCGGTCAACTGCGCGGCAAAAGCATTGCCGTGCTTGGCCTCACGTTCAAGCCCGACACCGATG